>Ga0126376_10000495_pt1 | contig 19271 bp, 20 predicted proteins | sample PanSoiMetPlot_15_FD_92760 | JGI IMG/M metagenome (GOLD analysis project Ga0126376, IMG submission 92760) | Tropical forest soil microbial communities from Panama - MetaG Plot_15 | ecosystem: Environmental > Terrestrial > Soil > Tropical forest > Bulk soil | place: Panama | collected 2016-02-17
ACCGCAGCTCTCATACCTGGGATACACTGACGCCAAGCCGGCAGGCGGTCCGACCTGTTTCCATTCCGGGTGACCGTAAAGCGGTTCAAATGAAAAGAATCCTAATTATCGAAGACGACCGCGATATCGTCGAGCTTGTCCGCTACAACCTCGCGAACGAAGGGTTTCAAGTCAGCTCCGCACACGACGGATCAACTGGCTTGAGCACTCTGAAAAAGACGCCTCCCGATTTGTTACTGCTCGATCTCATGTTGCCAAAACTTTCCGGGCTCGATATTTGCCGGGAAGTCCGCAAGGATGAGTCGCTAAATCGTCTGCCCATTCTGATGCTGACAGCGCGTGGCGAAGAAGCCGACCGCGTGGTTGGACTCGAAATGGGCGCGGACGATTACGTCACCAAACCGTTCAGCCCGCGCGAATTAATTGCGCGCGTCAAGGCGCTGTTGCGCCGGGCCGAGCCGCCCGCGGATTCGCCGCGAACGATTGAGGTGGGCAGATTGGCAATTGATCCAGCGTCCTATCGCGTGAGCCACTCGGGCAAGCCGGTGCCCCTGAGCACGCTTGAATTCCGGCTGCTTTATTATTTGGCTTCGCGCCCGAATCGTGTTTTCACGCGGGACCAGCTTCTGGACGCCGTCTGGGGCACGGATCGCTTCGTGACTCCGCGCAGCGTGGACGTTTACGTTCGCCGGTTGCGGGAAAAGATCGAATCCGACCCGGAAAATCCGGTTCACCTGAAGACCGTTCGTGGCGCGGGGTACTTGTTCGAAACCCGTGCGGCTTAATCTATTCTGGAAACTTGCGCTGACGTTTCTCGCGCTGCTTCTTGTGGCGCTGATTACGGTGGATTTTTCCGCCGAGCGAGCGCTGCGGCGCGACTACGAACGAACAGGCCTTGGGCAGCTAAAAGCGATCGCGGGCGTGGCACAGTCTCGCGCGCCGGTTCTTTCCGCGCTTCCTCCGACAAACCCAGAAGAGATCCGCGGCCTCCAAAACTGGACACACGAAATGGCTGCGAGCGGCGCCCGCGTCACCGTGATTACGGAACAAGGGCTCGTGCTTGCCGAATCGCAGTCGGATCCGCAGACTATGGAGAACCACGCCGGCAGGCCCGAGGTACAGGAGGCGCTGCGCGCAGGGACCGGCCATTCGGTTCGGCACAGCGTGACCATAAACCAAGATCTACTTTATTACGCCGTGCGCCAACCCACCGCTGCTGGGCAGCCCGTTCTGCTGCGTTTTGCGTTGCCCCTCGAGACAGTGACGTCCGTGGTCGAACAGTTTCGCAAGAGTTTGTGGCTCACCTCGTTTCTGATCCTGGCGGTTCTCGGCGCGGTGACGCTTTTGGTGTCGCGAACATTCACGAATCGAGTGGACCGCCTTACTGCATTCTCGCGGCGCGTTGCGGAAGGAGACTTTCATTCCGAGCCAGTTGGCGCCTCCGGCGATGCGCTGGATTCGCTCGGCTCTTCACTGAACCAAACGGCAGCGCGGCTGAATCAATCGATTCGAACGTTGACCGAGGAGCGCAACCTCTCATCCGCGATTTTGGGAAGCATGGTGGAAGGCGTTGCGGTTGTGAACGGCTCCGAGCGCGTGCTTTTTTCGAATCCCAGCTTTGCTTCGATTCTCGGTTTGGGCTCCCCTCCCAAGCCGGGTAGCGCGCTGGTGGAAGTGGTGCGGCAAACGGAGTTGATCGAAGCGGTGCGCAAGGTGCTCAAAGGCGAGCCGCGTGTGGAATCGGAAATCGTCACCGGGACTTTACGCCAGCATTTTTTTGCGGCAACGGTGGCTGCGGTGCACACCACGGAAGCGAACGGCGCGGTCGTCGTGCTGCATGACATCACCGATTTGCGGAAATTGGAGCGCGTGCGGAGAGATTTCGTCGCAAATGTCTCGCACGAATTTCGTACGCCGCTAACGGCCATTCAAGGATTCTCGGAAACGCTGCTTGGTGGGGCCATGAATGATCCGCAGAACCGGGATCGCTTCCTGGGTATCATTCTGGAGCACGCGCGCCGGCTCGCGCGCCTCACCGATGACCTGCTGATGCTTTCGAAAATGGACGCAGACCGCCTCGAGCTGGAAATTCGCCGCCTCCCCGTGGAACAACTTGTGGCTGGGTGCGTGGAAACAGCGCAGCCACGCGCGACAGAAAAAGATTTGCAGCTGTCGGTAGATCTTGCAAAGAACCTGCCAGACATTGCAGGGGATCGCCGCAGGCTTACGGAAGTTCTGCAAAACCTGGTCGACAACGCGATTCAATACACGCCTTCGGGCGGGCAAATCATGGTGAGTGCGGAGGCGAAGGACTCGGAAGTGGTCGTCACCGTTTCCGACACGGGCATCGGCATTCCGCAAGCGGATCAGCCGCGCATCTTCGAACGGTTCTACCGTGTGGATGTTGCGCGGTCGCGCGAAGTCGGCGGCACTGGCTTGGGGCTCTCTATCGCCAAGCATCTGATGGAAGCGCATGGCGGCCGGCTTTGGGTGGAGAGCGAAGTCGGCCAGGGTTCGCAATTCCACTTTTCCGTTCCTATCTTCGACCGGCGGGCTACTCCGCGGCCGCGAAGCGGGAGTAGCCGGAGTAATCCTAACTGAAATATTTCAGGTTATTCATCATCGCTTGAATTCTGCGTAATGAACGCCAGGCATCCTCTGATGTATCTGGAAAGATGGGCAGCTCTCCAGCAAGCAAGAGGAGAAACGAATGGCCGCTACCGCTTCGCTTACCGAAGCTGTTCTGTACGACACATTGGTCAATTACCTGATTTCGATGGCGCGAACCGTGGAGAGCGCCATGAATCGCGCACTCGATGCCGTTGTCAGTCTGGAGAATCCGCGCACTGCGGCTCTTCCGAGCGAAGTATTTCTTCTCGAGCCGCGCATCAACGAAATGGAAATCGTCATTGACGAGCATGCCGTGCGGCTGCTGCGACGCGGGTCGTATACGGATGACGAGCTGCGGCTCATAGTTTCCGCGCTGAAAATTACGAATGACTTAGAACGGATCGGGGACCTCGCCGTCAATTTGGCGCAGCGCGCGATCACACTTCGTGAAATGCCCGGCGCGCAATTGCCCGAAGAGCTTGCCCCGATGGCTTCGGCTGTCCGAGCAATGGTGAGCAAGAGCCTCGGCGCATTGATCTTTCGCAACGCAGACATGGCCGCGCTGGTCCTCGAGAGCGATGACGTTGTGGACAAATACCGCGACACTATCTTCGAAAAATTGATGGAGCATATGACGCAGCAGGCATCGCAAGTTAGCTCCGGCTTGCAATTTGTTCTGGCCACACGCCACCTGGAGCGCATCGCGGATCACGCTACGAACATTGCCGAGGACATTATCTTCTGGGTGCGCGGCTTGGACGTACGCCACGGCCGCGGACTGATCCTAAGCCCAGACACACAAGAAGCCAAAGAAATGCCGCAGGCTCCACCACTTACGGAGAATTCACATGAGCTTCATTCTGGCGTGAATGTGATTAGCGATCCTAGCCCCGCTTGAGCTTCAGTGTTATGACCCACCTTGGGGATCGCCGCACCCCTGGCGACGATCCCCAACTCCTCCCTTTTTCTCTAAATCATTGAAAATCAAAACGTAACTGTCTTTGTTTTGGTGCAGGGGCGCCTAAATGGATTTATTTAACTATGAATAGGTTGTAACACGGCTGTAACAACCGCGACCCAGACTTAAGCACGGTCAGCCTTTCCAAATCTGGCGCGGAGAACACAAATGAAACGACTTGCAGGACTGCTCCTGGTTGTTCTCGCTTTGGGCGGAATCGCCCTGGCGCAGAACGCACTCCTGATCAATGGTGCGGGCGCTACTTTCCCGAACCCGATCTATTCCAAGTGGTTTGACGATTATCACAAAGCAAACGGAAACATTCAGATCAATTATCAATCGGTCGGATCCGGTGCCGGCATTAAGCAAGCGACGGACGGCACAGTGGACTTTGGAGCTTCCGATGGACCGATGAGCGATGAACAGTTGAAGGCTTACAGCGACAAGCACGGCAGCGCGCTTTTACACTTTCCGACGGTGCTTGGAGCCGTCGTTCCCACCTACAACATCACCGGGGTCAACGCGAGTTTGAACTTCACCCCGGAAGCCCTCGCGGGGATCTTCCTGGGCCGGATCACCAAGTGGAATGATCCTGCCATCGCGGGGCCCAACAAAGGCGTGAATCTCCCCGCCGAAGATATCGTCGTTGTGCACCGTTCTGACGGCAGCGGCACGACCTATGTCTTCACCGATTATCTCTCCAAAGTCAGCGAGGACTGGAAGAACAAAGTCGGCAAGGGCACTTCCGTCAATTGGCCGGTGGGACTTGGCGGCAAGGGCAATGAGGGAGTGACGGGTCTGATTAAGCAGACTCCTAGTTCCATCGGTTACGTGGAATTGATCTATGCCGCGAAGAACAACGTCGCCTACGGCGCGGTGAAAAATGCCGACGGCGTGTTCCTAAAAGCGGACCTTACCGGCGTCAGTGAAGCCGCAGCCGGCGCAGCCAAGAATATGCCGGATGATTTCCGCGTCTCGATCACCAACGCGCCGGGCAAGAAGGCCTATCCAATTTCGAGCTTTACGTGGCTGCTGATCCCTGCGAAATTCTCCGACGCGGCTAAGCGCGATGCGATGAAAGGCTTCCTGAAGTGGGCGTTGACCGACGGGCAAAAAGGCGTGGAAGATTTGTCCTACGCAAAGCTGCCCAAGGAAGTCGTGGCAAAGGAATTGAAAGCAATCAATTCGATCCAGTAAGCAAGGAATAGTGGCTACTTCCACAACAACGGTTCCGAGCGCGGGCCCCTCTGCGGGCTCGCGTTCGTTTCTTTCACGGCTGCGTAACGGCGATGAGATCGCGCGTATTGTTACGTTTCTTTTTGCCGCTTCCGTCGTACTCATCACCGTCCTGCTCGTTCTACAGTTGTGGCATGACTCCAGCCTGGCCCGCCACAAATTCGGATTGCAGTTTTTCATCAAAACCATCTGGGATCCCATCAACGAAGACTTTGGCGCGCTCCCTTTCATCTACGGCACGCTGGTGACCGCTTCGGTTGCTCTCTTGATTGCTGTGCCGCTCGGGCTTGGCGCCGCCATCTTTCTTGCGGAGCTCGCTCCCCAGAAAATCTCAGACACGCTGCAGTTCTTTATCGACCTCCTCGCTGCAGTTCCCAGCGTCATCTACGGCTTGCTCGGCATTTTTATCGTTGTGCCCTTGATGCGCGTTTATGTTCAGCCGGCATTGAAGCATTCCCTCGGATTTTTGCCTCTCTTTCAAGGGCCGGCGTACGGAGTCGGCTTTCTCACGGCGGGCATCGTCTTGGCCATCATGGTGATCCCGTACATTATTTCAGTCTCGCGTGAGGTACTCCTCTCAGTGCCACGCGACCAGAGGGAGGCGGCTCTGGCGCTTGGCTCTACGCGCTGGGAGTCCACCTGGAAAGTCGTCGTGCCCTTCGCCCGCTCCGGCATCATGGGATCTATCTTCCTGGCTCTTGCGCGCGCCTTGGGCGAAACCATGGCCGTCACGATGGTCATCGGAAACACCGCCAAGCTTAGCGCATCACTCTTCTCTCCTGGTTACTCGATCGCTGCGGTCATTGCGAACGAGTTGCCGGAAGCCTCCGGCGTGTCTCTGGAAGCCCTCATTGAACTCGGTCTCGTCCTTTTTCTGTTTACCTTTATTCTTAACGGCCTTGCCCGCTTGCTGCTTGTCCTGACCACGCAAAAAGGCAGCGGAATGGGGCACGTATGACCGCGCGTCTTCGCTGGCGCAAATTTGTGAGCGGCTTCATGCTGACGCTGACTGGTGTTTGTGCAACGGTCGCTGTGTCCGCTTTGTTTTTCATCCTTGGCTACCTCGTTTATCATGGCGGAACGTCAGTTAATTGGAATTTCTTCACCAAACTGCCCGCGCCCGTGGGCGAAATTGGCGGCGGTATGGCCAACGCCATCGTCGGCAGCGCAAAACTTCTGCTTCTCGCTTCACTCTTTGGGGTGCCAATTGGATTTTTCGGCGGCATCTACATGGCTGAATTCAGCAATTCCTCGATCGCTTTCGTCGTGCGCTTTGCTGCGGATTTGCTCAACGGTGTACCTTCTATCGTTATCGGCATTTTTGCCTACACCCTTGCAGTGCTGCCGTTCAAGCATTTTTCCACTTGGGCCGGCGCTTTTGCACTCGGCATCATGATGATTCCTATTACGCTCCGCAGCACCGAAGAATTCTTGCACGGTGTTCCGCGCGCGCTCCGCGAAGCTTCCATGGCGCTTGGCGCCAGCAAGTGGAAGACGATCACGGCGGTAGTTGTGCCCGCTGCGTATCGGGGCATCATGACGGCTATTCTTCTGGCGCTAGCCCGCGTAGCTGGTGAAACCGCCCCGCTTCTTTTCACCGCGCTAGGCAACCGCTTTTGGAGCCCGGGCTGGAATCAGCCCACTGCGTCTTTGCCTGCTATGATTTACTATTACGCCCTTTCCCCGTATGAAGATTGGCACCGCCAGGCGTGGGCGGCCGGACTTGTTCTTCTGGCCCTGATTTTGATCGTCAATATTCTTTCGCGGGTTATTTTGTCCCGCGGTTCGGCAGTCCCGAGGTCGTAAAACATGGCATCCGTGAGGCAGGCTGTGTCTGTAAACATAAATCCAACTACCGTAACGCAGGCGCGCGAGACCGCCGCACCAGCGTCCATGCGGATGAGCATCAACAAAGTCAACTTTTTCTACGGCCCGAAGCAGACGCTCTTTGATATCAGCATGGGCGTCGGTACAAACAAGGTCACCGCGCTCATCGGCCCTTCCGGTTGCGGCAAGTCCACGCTCCTGCGCACGCTAAACCGTATGCACGAAACCGTTCGCGGTGCTCGCCTCCAGGGTGAAATCCTTTTGGACGGCCAGAACATTCTTTCCCAGGACGTCACGCAGCTCCGCCGCCGCGTCGGAATGGTTTTTCAACGGCCGAATCCTTTCCCGAAATCCATTTTCGATAACGTTGCCTACGGCCTGCGCGTCAACGGCTCGAAGCTGCCGATCGCCGAGGCCGTCGAAAAGAGTTTGCGCCACGCCGCGCTTTGGGACGAAGTAAAGGATCACCTGCACAAATCGGCTTATGAGCTTTCCGGCGGCCAGCAGCAGCGACTTTGCATCGCGCGCGGCCTTGCCGTCGAGCCAGAGGTTTTGCTGCTCGATGAACCGTGCTCCGCGCTGGATCCCATCAGCACCGCAAAAATCGAAGAATTGCTCGTTCAGCTCAAAGATCTCTGCACCATCACTATCGTCACGCACAACATGCAGCAAGCCGCGCGCGTCAGCGATTACACAGCGTTTCTGCTCATGGGCCAGCTCGTCGAATTCAGCCCGACGCCGCAAATGTTTACCACGCCAAGCGATCCGCGCACGGAAGCGTACATCACCGGCCGCTTTGGATGAGTTTTTGCCACGGACTTTTTCAAAGATTTGCTTCCTGAAGACGAGGTCGTAAATGGAACGTCACTTTGAACGCGATCTGAATGAACTAAAAGAGCGCCTGCTCTGGATGGGCAGCCTCGCCGAGCGAGCCGTGCACCAGGCCGTTCATTCCGTGCTGGATTCGGACGAGCAGCTTGCAAAGCGCGTGCTCGACGAAGAAGACGCCATCAACGAATTGCAGATGGAAATTGACGACCGCGTCGTGCAGCTCCTGGCGCTGCACCAGCTCATGGCCATGGACTTGCGCTTCGTTCTTGCCGTTTCGCGTATCAACAATGACCTCGAGCGCATCGGCGATCAGGCTGTAAATATCGCCCAGGGCTCGCAGCGGATTCTTCGCCATCCTCGCGTGAAGCCATACGTGGACTTGCCACGCATGAGCGAAGTTGCCGAAGAAATGGTTCGGGACGCGCTGAATGCCGTCGTGCGCCGTGACGTCGAACTTGCGCGCAAAGTCCTCGCAAGCGATGACAAAGTGGACCATTACCGCGATCAGATTTTCCGCGAATTGCTCACCTACATGATGGGCGATTCCAGTGTCGTTTTCCCGGCGTTCGAACTCATTCTCGTCGCAAAAAACCTCGAACGCATCGGCGATCACGCTACGAACATCGCCGAAGACGTCATCTACCTCGTTCAGGGCGAAGACGTCCGCCATCCTACCGTCGACCGCCGCTAAACGTTCGCATCAAGCGGTTTGAGCTGCCACCCAAGCAATAGAGTCGCGCCTAGAAGACTGATTACAGAGATGCAGCCCCCAATCGTACGATCTGGTGTTCGGGCAAAGCGCGCTTCGATGCGCGACTCTCCCGCCGAAATGGGAACTAGAATCGCGTTGTAGGAAACGGTGCGCCGTGTCTTCACTGGATTGCCGTTCACAGCGACGGTCCACGCTGGATAATGGAGCAGACGCAGTCGAACCACCGCGGGACCTTTGGTCTTTGCTACTAAGAGACGCTCTTCGGCGGTCCAGCGAATCACTTGCAATTCAGATTTCGGAGATGGATCGATCTCCATTTCAGAAATCAGTTTTGCCTCCGGTTGATTCTGCGGAATGTCTGTGTGGTCGTCCCCGAGCGGGTCGTATTCGTCTGTTCCTTCAAATCCCGCGCGGCTGTCTACGGCTTCATTCACGCTATTCACATCTTCCGAGTCCCACCAAGTGTGCCGCACGAGGTAGCCACCGGCCAGTGTGAGTACGAGAGCAAGTGTGATCCACGCAGGTACAATCATGCGCCGCGTTACGGACCACGCGGTGAAAAGAGCGAACACCACAGCTAGAACTGCCATCCACCGCCACGGAAACTGCACGAACCGCAACTTGGGCAAGTAAGTCCAAAAAATATTCGCGAAGCGGAACATCATCAAGCTGGTGGCAGCTGCTAAAACGAAGATTGCTCTCAAAATGTTTCGCGAAGCCTGTTTTCCTTCATTTGCTCGCTCGCGTCGCCACAGCATAAGCGCTGTTGCAAACGTGATCGCCATCACGAGCACGGCAACGTACGACGCTATGTGATTGAACGCATCGTGTTCCGCATCCGCAGTGGCTGCAAAAAGGAAGTTATCTGTTGGCGCGAGCCCCTGAGAGAGAGCGCTGGAGATATTCACCCAACGCTGTTCGTATGCGGCTGGAACGAGATAAAAGGCAGCCAGTCCAAGCCCGACTGCAAGCCCAGCTGCTCCACGCAACGCGGGGCGAATTGTCCGTCCCGTCGCCGCTGCCCAAAAGAAAAGCAATGCGAGGCTGTAGCTCGCGAGCACGCCGGCCGGCGCGTTCGAAAGCCAGACGGCCGCGAACAAAAAGGCGAATTGAACAAGGTTTTTTTGCTGCGAAGCATCATTTTCCAAAAAACCACAAAGTCGGAGTGCAGCGAGCAGTAACAATGGGTAAAACGAAGTCGCTAGGAGTTCCGCATAGTCGCTGCGGGTATAAATTACTAGCAACGCGTAGGGATTCGCCACGTATATCGCAACGCCGAGCAACGCAGCCGCATAACTCGAAACAAATCGGCGCACGAGCGCAAACGCTGAAATTCCCGCAAATGTCTGTACGATCAAAACAAAAACCGCCGGAATCGAGGTCCACGGCAACAAACTTCCGAGCGCAGCTCCGAGCATCCAGGAAAGAGGAGGATAAAAAACAAATCGCGGCTCGCCAAATCCGTAGTTCGCCCATTCGGTCCAGCGGGGGAAGAGAATTCCTTCCTTCCATTGGCCCGACACGTCAATCCACGACTGAATGTGGAATTGAATGTCGTGTCCGGAAGCCGTCCCGAGCCAAAAAAACGGCGCCAGTATCGCGACGGCTACGGCGAGCGACACGCCGCCGGCACCAAGCCACCCGCTCACGCCTGCTGCATTGCGAGTTTCGCCCTGCGTAGTGAAAAGTTCCGTCATCGTTTGATTGTCACTTCTTTAGTTCGTTCGCCAAATAAATAATTTGGCCGACGTGGTGGTATGCATGTCCCGCCGAACGAAGGAAAATATTGAAACGTTCTTTTGCTTCCGGCTCCCGCTCTGCGGAATATTCTTTCAGCCAGTCTTCCGGCTTTTGTTTGCGAATCGTCGCAACGACCATGGCAATCGTGCGGTCGAACGCAGCGAAGACTTCTTCCTTTGGAATTTGCTTCGGCTCAGTGAACTCCCGGTCGCGGTCGCGTACATAACCCGTCTCCGCAATGCGCGCGCCAATGTAATAGTTCAAATTTCCAGTCAAATGAAGGATCAAGTGCCCTACACTATTTCCATAGGGATATGGCTTTCGCCAAAGTTGTTCCGTCGAGAGCTTTCCGGCCCATTTGTGCACATTTTCCCGCACCATCTCGTAATACGCGGCCAAATCCTCGGCAATCTTCTGCGCCAAATCCGCCATTCTTGGCCCCCACCTACTTGCTCGGTTCGTTCTTGTAAATCTTTCCTTCTTTCATCACAAAGAAAACATGCTCCGTCTGCCGGATGCTTTGCGAAGGATCGCCCGGGACCGCAACAACGTCCGCCAGCTTTCCGCTTTCCAGCGTCCCAATCTTGTCCGCAAGTCCGAGCAAATCCGCGTCATTGGAAGTCCCAGCCTTCAGCGCTTCAATCGGCTTCATTCCCAAATCCACCATCTGATGAAACTCTTCTGCATTCCGCCCGTGCGGATAGACCGCCGCATCCGTGCCCAATCCGATCTTCACGCCCATCGCCACCGCTTTCGAAAAGGTCTTGTGCACTGACGCGATGGCCGCATCTGCCTTCACGCGAATCGCCGGCGGAATTGCTACACCTTTCGTGATTTGTTCGCTGAGTCCCTGTACGGCCATCAGCGTCGGCACATAATACGTCCCCTTCTGCTTCATCAATTGCAGCGTTTCATCCTGCAAAAACGAACCATGCTCAATGGAATCAATCCCCGCCAGAACCGCGCGCTTCGCCCCTTCATTCCCATGGGCGTGCGCCGCGGTCTTTAGCCGCAGTGCGTGCGCTTCGTCTACGAGCGCATCCAGCTCGGCCTGCGTCAACTGCGGGGTATCCACGGCATCCGCAAGCGAGAGCACTCCTCCGGTCGCGCAAGTCTTAATCACAGTCGCGCCATACTTGTGCGCCAATCGCACTGCCCGCCGCGCTTCGTCCGCTCCGTTAACGACGCCAACTTCCGGACCGGTTTCCGGTCCCAGAGCGCTTTCCCGGTAACCCGTCTCGTCGCAGTGCCCGCCGGTCGCGCCAATCGCGTGCACCGCGACTAGCATCCTCGGCCCAGGCACCGTCCCATTGTTAATCGCGTTACGTAGACCCGCGTCCAGGTAGTATTGCGACCCAACGTCGCGCACCGTTGTGAACCCCGCCATTAGCGTCACGCGCGCATTGACGCTCGCCTCCAGCGCCATCTGCGGTATCGGCTTCTGCAGATTGTCCAGCGCGGCTCTAGTGTAGTCTTCGCGGTATTGCATCGTCAGGTGTGTATGGGCGTCAATGAATCCCGGCAAGAGTGTCGCGTCTCCCAGCTCAATTACCTCCGCGCTGGCCGGAATCGCCGCGCTCGCGCCAATGCCCGTAATCTTTCCACCCGAGATCACCACCACGCCCGGCGACGTCACGCTATTGCTCTTTCCGTCGAACATCCGCGCCGCCTTCAGCACGTATGTCTTGTTCTCGCCTTTCTGCTGGGCTTGCGCGGCGACAGCCGAGATTAGCAACGCGCACATCGCCACCAAAACTCGAATTCGCTTCATGCCCCCACCTCGGTGATTTCTCTGCGTGCAATCGAATCGCCCACGATATTCCGACGCGCCAAAATGTCAAGCGGCTTCCCGCTCGTTTTCAAATTTTGCCCAGCAGCTCCGCGGCCGCGTGCAATGTTTTCATTTCCTCCTTCGTGAATCCTTCCATCCGCTTGGCCAGCGCACGAACCCTTCGCGCTTTCCCGGCCAGCAAAAGCTTTTTGCCTTCTGCCGTCGCCGTCAGTTTCACCGCTCTGCGATCGCCTGGCGCGCTCACTCTCTGCGCCAGCTTTCTAAGCACCAGACCGTCCGCAATCCGGCTCATCGTGGGTGGCCGGACCTGTTCCAGACCGGCGAGGTCCCCAATGGTCATTTCCCCACGAAAAACGAGCACGGAAAGGGCAGAAAGCTGCGCGGGACCTATTCCAGATTGCGCATCCTCCGTGCGAACGAGGCGCAACAGCCGGATCGCGGCTGAATGGAGCGCGTCGGCAGTCTTCACCCTTTGAGAATTTTCGCTTGACATCCCTCATCCTTTAGCGCGACTATATGTTAGCTATGCTAACTATTAGCATGGCTACAAGGAGAGGCTATCATGAGCAACCAAGTTGCACAAATCGCCGGCGTCCTGCAGCTGGCCATTCCCGTTCGCGACATTGCCCGCGCCACCACTTTCTACCGCGACTCCCTCGGCCTGAAGTTCTTGATGGACGCTCCGAACATGGCTTTTTTCGATTGCGGTGGCGTGCGCCTTTATCTGGACGCCAACGAAGTTTCGCAGCAAGCATCGTCCAACCAATTTGTCTACTTTCGCAGTACGGACATTCTGAACCATGTTTCCGAGCTCAAGGCCAAAGATATCTCCATTCATCAGGAGCCCCGCGTGATCGCCAAGCTGCCCCACGCCGAGGTCTGGCTCATGTGGATTCGCGATTCGGAGGGCAACCTACTCGGAATCATGGAAGAACGAAAGCCGTTGGCCTCATAAATCAGCTCAGGCATCCGGCGGCAATCTATACTCAGCAGCAAATAAGTATTCCTAAAGTACTCGCTATCCACGCTCGCCTTTGATACGCTCTTACCTGGAACAAGCAACGAGCAGGTGACCACTCCAGCGAGTCCTCAGGCCATTCGCTGAACTGTTCGCGATGCGGCCACGTTCCAACAAGCAAAATCGTTGAGGTGGCTATCATGCCGGCAAGTGCACGTGTCCCCGCAGATTCCCCTTCTCATCATAGCTTTCTTTGGTCCATTCGAATGGCGCTGCGCAACCTTTTTCAAATCCTTGGGTTTGAAACCGCGTCCGAAACGGGCCATCGCCATCATCGAAGGCATACCATACGTTCTTCTTATTCCTGGGGTATCTTCCCCACGCTCCCGCGCGATTACGTCCGCCGCCGTCGAGTCATCCGCCGCATCAGCAATGTCGTTCTTGTTGTTTTATTAAGCGCGGCCCTGGCCTACGCCATCGTGCACGCTTCAGGCTCCGGTGGATTCACTGCGCCCCATCACTGAGCGAGGCCGCTCACCGCAAATACAAATATTTCGTACCGCTTTTCCACAACGTTCCTACCCCGTAATCCTCCGTACTATTGACCACGGTACTCCTGCTCCGGAAACTGGCGGCATGGCCCGCTACTCAGCCTTCCTCGGGCGCATAGTGGACGTGCAGTATCGCGCAGGCGATGTCTGTCTGCCCGCTTCGGGTACTTTTGTCGCTGATTCCGGCCGTTCCATTTTTCTCGAACAGCATTTTGACCAGCGCGGCACGCGGAGAACCTTCCGCTGGGAAGTTCCCTACCGGTACATCGTTCGCATCGACCAGCACGTCTCCGAACATGCTGGCGAGCTATCTCCCGTCTTGATGAATTCCGCGCACGAACCTACTGCGGAACCCGCACCGGAACCCGTCGAGCCAAAGGTGAGCGCCGCTACTGCGGGCGCCGGCGGCGCAGCTTCCACGCTCCCCTTCACGCACACCCGAATGGCCTAGTTTTCCTCTCCTGGCGTTTCTGCGTTATCCTTCGCCATTTAGTCCCGCCTCTCAATTCCATTACAATCTTTCTCTTCCGTCTTGGAGGTTTTTCGTGTCACAACCCACTGTCGGTCTTATCGGTCTCGGTCTCATGGGACGTCCCATGGGCCACAATCTTCTCAAAGCAGGTTTTCCACTCATCGTCTGGAATCGCACCCCATCGCGAGCGGACTCTCTCGTCGCCGCAGGAGCAAAGCTTGCCGCATCTCCGCGCGAAGTTGCCGCTGCTGCGGACGTTTTTCTCACAATCGTCAGCGACCCGCCCGCGCTCGAAGAAGTTCTCTGGAACAGCGGCGACAAATCCGCTTTCCCCGCGCTCAAAAAAGGCGCCATTTACATTGATTCAAGCACTGTCTCGCCCGCCCTGGCGCGGAAAATCTCGGCTGCCTCCGCCGCGGTAGGCATCCGCTTCCTCGACGCGCCCGTAACCGGCGGCACGTGGGGCGCCGAAAAGGGTGAACTCGTATTTATGATCGGCGGCGAAACCGCAACGCTCGAAGTCGCAAAACCCGTGCTCAACGCCATGGGCAAAAGACTCTTTCACCTCGGCCCCAACGGTGCCGGCCAAACCATCAAACTAGCAATGAACTCTCTTCTAGCCGTGGAAGTGCAAGCGTTCGCCGAAGCCCTCTCCCTCGTTCAACGGGCGGGTATCGCCGGAGAAAAACTCGTCGAAGTGATGCAGGCCTCCATGGCCCGCGCAGGCATCCTTGACATCAAAGCTCCTTCAATGCTCAGCGGCGACTTCAAACCCAGCTTTCCCTTGCGCCTCATGCACAAGGATCTCAGCCTCGCGCTCGACCTAGCCAATCAAATCGGCGTCGCGCTTCCCGCCACTGCCGCTGTCCGCGAAACCTACGACTACGTTAAAGGTTCCACTTCCGAGGATCTCGACTACGCCGGCATCATGCGCTTCTGGAAAAAGTGACAGCTCATTTTGGACTGCAGCGGTTGCCGCCGCTTTTTTCTTCTTGGGACTACCTCTGCGTTACAATTTCTACATGTCCATTCCCGCTCCCGAAAAAATCGACCAATTCCGCCAGAAACTCAAAAAGGACTGGACCGGCAGCGAAACCGTCTCCGCTTGGCGCAAGTGGCACGCCGAAATTGCTTCTTTCACGCGCGGCGTCACGGAAGCTCTCCTGAACGAAGCCGAACTCCGCCCCGGCCTCGCGGTCCTCGATCTTGCCAGCGGCGTTGGTGACCCCGCCCTCTCCATCGCACCTGCCGTCGCTCCGTCAGGCCGCGTCGTCGCTACCGACCTCGGCCCGGACATGATCTCCCTCGCCGCCGAACTCACACGCAACAGGGGTCTGTCCAACATCGAGTTCCGCGAAGCCAACGCGGAATCGCTTCCATTTTCTGATTCATCCTTCGACCGCGTCACCTGCCGCTTCGGCGCTATGTTCTTCCCGGACTTGCAAAAGGCCCTCCGCGAATCTCTCCGCGTCCTCAGACCCGGCGGCCGTCTCTCTTTTGCCGTTTGGGGAAAGCGCGAGCAGCCTTTCTTCAGCCTGACGCATGGCGTCCTCGCGCGGTTCGTGGAGATTCCCAAACCTGACCCCGATGCTCCGGACGTTTCCCGCTTTGCTGAACGCGGCCGCCTCCAGGGCGAACTCGAGACCGCCGGTTTTCAAAATGTGAAGGAGAATTTCCTAATCGTCCCCGCGCGCTGGAACGGCTCTCTCGATCTCTACTTCCAGCAATTCTCGGAAGTTTCCGTTATGGCTCGCCCGCTACTCGCGCAACTCTCGCCCGCGAGAAGAGGCGACGTTCGCGACGATATCATCGCCGGCCTGCAAAAATTCGTGCAGGACAGCCACCTCGTTCTTCCGCTCGAAATCATCGTCGCATCCGCCACCCGGCCCTAAAGCAATCTCATTGGTGTCATCCCGAACCCGTTCGCGTTTGCGCAAACTTGCGAAAACAATGGGGGTGGCCTGCATACTTCCAGTCCAAAATCCTTCGGCCTACGCTAACACCTGTGTTTTCAGCACGTGCAAGAAAGCCGTTTCGGAGGCCGTGGTCCTTTGCTCCATCGCGTCGTTGTTTCGTTTTCAGGGCTTTGCCATAGGCGAAAAGAACCCAATCGGCAGATCGCGCGAAGTCCGCAATCCCGCCGGAGCGTTCAGAATGACCGGAATGGAATTTACGGCAACGCTCGCCGTCGCAACATCGCCGTGCGAGCCGCCGGGAATTGTCAGCGAAATATTCGGATGCCCGGTCAGCGTAATCGTGTCTGCCGGATCCTTCGCGCCGACGTACATCTGCAATTCCATATACACGAGTTCTTTCCCGCTGGCGAGACCGCGCGCGATCTGGTGTACGCCCGCGGCCTGTCCGGGTTCGACCGACAAGAATTCCGTCGTCACTTTTTCCGTTGTGATTTTCGGCTCAATCGTTTCCGTAATTTCGTCCACTGCGAGTCCCAAACTGTCCGCGACCATCGCCACCGATTCTGGCAAGCCGACGTGCTTGATCGTTCCGTCTTTTACCCGCGCGCGAAACTCCTCCACGCTCAAACCCGCTCCGATTTTCTTCTGTAGCGGCAAACGCCGCTTCGACGCGTCCACAATGCGTAGCGCCTTGGCATGTTCAATCCGCTGCGACACCGCGCCAAGCGTAATGGCCAGCTTGTCCATCACGAATCCCGGATTCACCCCGGTGCCGACCAGAGCCACGCCCCAATCCTTCGCCGCCGCATCGAGCTTCGCCGAAAGCTCCGGATGCGTGCGATACGGATACGAAAGTTCTTCACAAGTCGAAACCACGCAAGATTCCGCTTCAAGACACGCCAGCAACTGGTCCATCACTTTCGGCAGCGAAGACGAAGTCGCGTGCATGACAACGTCCGCCGCTTGACCCAACACTTCCGAGGCGTCCGCCGAAACTTTCACACCCCATGGTGCGTCGCTCGCGCCGACCACTTCTCCCAAATCGCGCCCCACTTTTGCCGGGTCTGTGTCAATCGCGCCGATAATTTCGACGGACTGCTTTTCGCGCAGCAGCTTCACAATCGAGGCGCCGATCGGGCCAATCCCGTACTGGATGGCGCGTATTTTCTTTTTCACTTGGACTCCCCACCTTTGCGGCGCATCCTCACACCGCGCATTTTTGACGTAAATGAAACCTCTAAGATAAAGGATTCGCCCAAAGCAGGCAACGCCGATGATTTTGCAAACTCAACCTATAGTGCAGCCTGCCGTGCAGCCTTCTCGTTGCGGCGAGCCGCATCGCGTACCATAATAAAAACAGCCCAGAAAACCGGGGGTGCTCCATGCACGCACGCAGATTATCTGATGACGAAATCAACAAATTGATGACCCGACTGCCGGGCTGGAAAATTCAACACGGCAAGCTGCACCGCGAATTCGAGTGCAAGGATTTCGTCACCGCGTTCGGCAACATGACGCGCGTCGCGCTCATCGCCGAATCCATGAACCATCATCCCGAATGGTTCAACGTGTGGAACAAAGTCGCAATTGATCTCGTCACGCACAGCTGCAAAGGCATCAGCGATCTCGATTTTGTTCTCGCGGAAAAAGTCGAGGAAATTTTTTCGGGTGCGCTCGCAAAGCAACATACTACCGGCTCATGAAGGGAGCCCACCAGCCCGCCAGCAGATTCCCCAGCTGGTTCATCACTTCGGTGCGCTGCATTTTTTCCTTAATTGTTCTTGGCTTGTTGATTCATTTTTTTCCGTTCGCCACGCTTCGTTCCGCGATCGCAAAAATCCCTCCTGCGCGTTTCGTCATCGTTCTCGCTTTCTATCTTTGCGCACATGGAATCGGCGTTCTCAAATGGCGCATGGTCGTCAACGCTGCTGGCGCCGAACTCGATCTCCGCACCAGCGCGCAATGCTATTTCGGCGGTCTCTTCGGCACGTTGTTCCTTCCTTCTATCATCGGCGGCGATGTAGTTCGCCTCGCCGGCGGGCTTCGCAAATCTCCGCGTCCCGCCGCAGTTCTTGCCGGCAACGTAGCTGACCGCTTTCTCGATGTGATGGCGCAAGCCGGACTCGTTCTTCTTGGGCTCGTTCTCCTTGCCGGTTCGCTGCCTGCGGCGATCGGCGGGAAAGCATTCAAATATCTGGTGCTGCTTGGTCTTGTATCATTTCTCTTTGGAGTCGCTGTCTACTTTATTTATCGGGCGACGGTTGCGCGAAGCTCGTGGAAACTGCGGCGCCGCATCGTAAAGCTTCGTCACGCGTTGAACTCCGTCAAACGCCGTCCCACCGCGCTTATCGGTGGCTGGCTTGCAGGAACGCTCATTCAATTCACATTTCTTGTACTCACTGCATTGCTTGCGATTTCCTGCGGACTCGCGCTGCCGTTGCGCGTCTGGCTTTTCGCCTGGCCTCTGGCGAAACTTGCCGCGATTCTGCCACTCACACAAGGTGGAATGGGCGTGCGCGAAGCCGCTCTCGTTGCATTGCTCGCGCCGTTCGGCGCACCTGGCGCATTGGTACTTGCTGCGGGTCTCGTTTGGGAAGGCGTCATCATCGCTGGTGGTCTCATCGCAGGGGGCATCGCGCTTATCTTGCGGCAATCCTCAGCTTCTTCTAATGGAGGTAACGCATAGTGCGTCTACCTGCCATCCACAGCTTCGGCTGAAGACCCTGAGCCACAAATGCCAACCCGCGTGGTTGCCGGACAGGAACCAAGAGGCACAGAGTTGATCTTGATCGCCGAAGACCATGAATCGATCCGGGAAATGGCCCAGCAGACGCTGCAACACCTGGGCTACGGCGTGCTTTCGGCTGGGGATGGGGAAGAAGCCTTGGAGCTTCTGGAGCAAGGAAACCCCGCTTTGGCGGTCCTGGACGTAGTTATGCCCAAGCTGGGAGGACCGGCCACGGCGGTGCAGCTTCTGCAAAGATTCCCCAAGCTGCCCATTATCTTTACCAGCGGGCACGCCCAAGACACCCAACCGTTTCCAGCCTCGACTAACCTTATGACCTACCTTCAGAAGCCCTATAGCCCGAAGGCGTTGGGAAAGCTGGTGCGGAGCGTGTTGGACCAGCAGGCAAAGGCGGCCGGTACCTAAGGCGGGCGACCGGCCTGAGCTCTGGCTCATTGTGACTCGATTGAAAGGCCTAAACTGGCCCCGAAGTTGTCTAGAATTTGCGTTGACAGCCAGATTCCCAAGTGCTAAATAGCTGCGAAGGCGTGCCCTTTGGTGGTAAGTCTCTTACCGCGATGCGGTCGAGCAACACGCGAGTGATGCGGCGCCCCTGCTTGGCAGAGCAGGGTGGCGCGGCCGCTGAGGGCGACGTCCCGTAACACCCCACCCCGGGAGGCGAGAATCTTCGGTTTTCGCCTCCTACTAAGCTCACCGTGACTTCCCAAGCTGCCTTTTTTTTCGTTGCACTATTGCTCCGCTAAGATTAGGTCGGCCCTTAGAGCCGGGAGGATCCGTTTGGACGTATGAGTGCCCCTTTGCTGGAGTTGAATCGCGTAACGGTGATGCGCGGGAATCGCGCGGCGCTGCAAGACGTGACGTTGCGGATCGGCGCGGGCGAACACGTGTGCATCCTTGGGCCGAACGGGTGCGGCAAGTCCAC
>Ga0126376_10000496_pt1 | contig 19269 bp, 9 predicted proteins | sample PanSoiMetPlot_15_FD_92760 | JGI IMG/M metagenome (GOLD analysis project Ga0126376, IMG submission 92760) | Tropical forest soil microbial communities from Panama - MetaG Plot_15 | ecosystem: Environmental > Terrestrial > Soil > Tropical forest > Bulk soil | place: Panama | collected 2016-02-17
GGAAGTACTCGCCGAAATTTTTGCGGAAGTCCTGAGGGTTGAGCAGGTGGGAGTTAATGACAACTTCTTCGATCTGGGTGGGCACTCACTTTTGGCCACACAACTCGTCTCGCGTGTGCGGAAGGACTTTCAACCGGACTTGCCGCTGCGAAAAATCTTTGAAGCGCCGACAGTCGCCGCGCTCGCCGCGTTGCTGGTTGCCGGCGAACCGAGTCCTGGTGAGTTTGAGAAGAGGGCGGAGACATTACGAAGAATCGAGAGCCTCTCTGCGGATGATCTGGAAGAGATGCTCAGAAGAAAAAGGGCGAAAGCGGCTAGTTGAAAACAGGAAGGAGCGCCGCAAGAACACATTGACGGTAAAGGTACAGATTGAACTAAGGCAATTACGCCGAAGGCGTTCGCTAATTTCAGCCCAGGGTTGGAGCGCAGCGACAACCCTGGGAATGAATCAAGCACGAGAGAAAACCGAAAGGGTTCGGCAATTGGGGAAACCCCTTTTCAGGGTTAATACAAATTTTAGGCAACATGATCCCAGGGTTCTCGCTGCGCTCCAACCCTGGGCTGAAATTAGCGAACGCCTTCGGCGTTTTGGCTTCAACTAGAACGGAAGGAGGAATACTACCGTGAAGAACGCGCTTACGCAGTTGCTGCGGGAGATCACAAGCCAGTCTGCTCTGGAGAATGACTTTTACCGCAGGTGGATATCGGGGAGTTTCAGTATTGAAGAACTGGAACTCTTCGCACGCAATTATGAGGCATGGGTGAAGTCATTCCCCGACGCGCTCGCGATTCTCGTCGGCGCCACCGACGATCTGGACGCGAAAGGCGAGTACGTGAAGACACTCTACTCGGAGATGGGTTATGGAAACGCCAGTAAGGCCCACTCGGTGTTGTTGGACCACTTCTTCGAAGAGCTTGCCAGGAGACTCGGAGAAAGCGGGAGGCTCGATCGCGATCGGCTCGAACGAGAGATCGAGATGCTGCCATCCACGCGCGAGCTGATCGAAGGCGAGCAGGAGCTTTACGGCGACGCTCACATGTCTTTCGGCGCGCAGCTTGCGCTCGAATGGCAGGCCTACACGATGTTGCGCAAACTCTATGACGGCGCGCGCAATTATCTGCCACTGTGGTCCAATCCGGACGAGTTTCACGAAGCCTGCGAATACTTCTATACGCACATCGGCGCGGCGGAAAAGGATCACAAAGAAGAGTCATTGAACGCCGTCGAGCGCTATGCGCGAGACGAAGAGAGTCTGGCGTGGATCGTTGAGGGATATCACCGCCACTTAAAACTAATCTCCGATTTCTGGCTGGGTCTGTACAACGCGTTAATTGGTCTGCCCGCGAAATCCAGCGCCGCAACTGGAGAGACTTAAGGTTATGAATAATCAAGCCGGAACGATTGATTTCTCAGTCTTCGAACAAGTTGACATTCGTGTGGGCTGCGTCTCTTCGGTCGGAGTAGCCGAAGACTGCCGCGTGCCCGCCTATAAATTAGTGATTGATTTCGGTCCGGAGCTCGGGACACGGCGAAGCATCGCTCAGGCCACCAACTACTCGCAGCAATCCATCCTGGGCCGCCAGGTGCTCGCTGTCGTCAACCTTGCACCGCGGCAAGTTGGAAAGCACATCTCGGAAGTTTTGGTTTTGGGAGTCCCGACTGAGGATAAGGGCACGGCCCTAGTCGTCCCCGAAATGGAGGCGACGATTGGCGGCCGGCTCTTTTGATCGCCATGAATAACATCGAACTAAGAACAGGAACGCCTTACGCGAATCTGATCGCGAGTCAGCAACTTTTTGCAGCCGCTGTCGGCGATTACTTTGACGTCTCCCGGGACGATTGCGTCCCTACAACGGGCGCCACTGGGGCCATTGAGGCAGTCAGAAATCATGTCTTCAGGACAACACTGAAAGTGTGCCCGACGGTGTTGACCGTCTGCCCTGGTTATTGGCGGGCGCGAGAGTCGTTTGAAGGTTTTGGATTCAGAACAATTGACGTCCACACGGAACCGTTCGGCTTTGCAATTAGTGAAGCCTTGCTCGTCGCGAAAGCCGAAGACATCAATCCAGATCTTCTTTACCTGAGTCTGCCTAACAACCCCACCGGCGCAATGTTCGATCCTGAAATCGTCATTGCCGGTGTACCGGAAGGAACGGCCGTCATCATAGATCTCACTTTGCCGTCTCGTGCGATCGACGCGAGGATGTTGACGCACGAGCTCTATCGAGAGTTTCGCGGGAGGAAAAACCTGTTTCTGATCGGTTCGACCTCGAAGTCGCATGGGACTGCGGAGTATCGAATCGGGTGGGCAGTATGCGCCAACTCCGATGACGCTGCCCAGTTGAAAAAAGAGAATCGCAATGTGGTCGCTTCTGCTTCGATTAACGAAGCTCTGGAACGACTCAAGCGAGGCACAACTGTAATGGGCCTAATCGAAAGCTCCTTCGCCTTGTTAAGGGACGGCGAAAGAAAGGAAGTGTTTGAACTGGTCACGCCCGAAAGAAAGACCGAGACCGGTTACGTGCTGATTCGGGCGTACGCGGACGCAGCAGAACTCCGAAGCGTTTTGGCCCAGCGCGGCATCCGCGTGATGTGGGGGTCGGAGTTCGGCCTGAGCGATCAGTACATCAGGTTGGAAACACTGGAGCCGCGAAACATCGATGTATTCGTCAAGACCGTAAACGGTACGGTTCAGGGAAAGCTAACGGGCCTGACCTCGCAAATGGCTGGGCATTAAAAAAAAGGAAAGACGGCCATGCGAATCAAATGTGTTTTGTGCTGTGCAGGCTTGATGATCATTCTGGTGTCGGGTGTTAAAGCGACGCTCGCGAGTGAGGTGCGCGGCGTAGTGTTTGATCCCAATGGCAGTCCGATTAAGGCGGCCCAGGTAACTCTCAGCTCAAAGACCACGGGCTATTCGCAAGTTGACAAAACAAATGATAACGGAGAATTCCTCTTCATCGGAATCGCGAGCGGCGAATACGTCGTGAGCATTGAGGCCGCGGGATTTGTCAAAGCCGAAAAGACTGTAAGACTTGTCTCAGGCAGTTCGCCGGAGATTCGTTTTCAGCTTGAGATCATGGGCCTGAAAGAAAACGTCCAGGTCGCGCCGAGTGGTGACGAGGTGGGCGCGGTGACACCCGCCCCAACCACCTTAATTAGCAAAGAGCAGATCAAAACGACGCCAGGTGCTGCGCGCTCCGGCACTGCTCGAGTGATTACGAGTTATGTACCCGGCTCTTATTTAGTTCATAACATTCTGCACGTTCACGGAGGCCATCAGGTAACGTGGCTCGTGGACGGTGTGCCGATTCCCAATACAAACACCGGGGTTGACGTCGGCACACCCTTCTACATTAATGACATTGACTACCTGGAAGCACAGCGTGGAAGTTACTCCGTTGAGTACGGCGACAGAACTTACGGCCTCTTCAGCATCGTCCCGCGCACCGGACAAGGCAGCAACCGGGAAGGCGAGTTGGGTCTCATCTACGGAAACTTCAATCTCACGGACAACTTCGTCAGCTTCGCCGATCACACGAAGCGGTTCGCCTACTACACCAGCGTGCACGGGTTTCGCACCGACTATGGCCTCGCGATGCCGGGGCCGGAGGTGCTGCACGACAAGGCGCATGGCATCGGCGGCTTTGCAAATTTGATCTTCACTGCCAGCCGGTCCAACCAGTTTCGCTTCAATACTTCATTCGAAAGAGACAACTATCAAGTCCCGAATGATCCGGAAGCTCAACAGGCAGGTATCAGAGATCAAGCGAAGCAGAGAGACTCCTTTGTGCTCCTGACGTGGGTCCACACTCAAGGACCGCACTTCGTTTTGACGGTCTCTCCTTTTTATTACTTCACTGCCGGCCAATTCCTTGGAGGACCCGAAGACGAACCGCTTATCCCGCGCCACGACCGGAGCTCTCATTATGGCGGATTGCACGCTGTCGCTACCGCGGCGACAAGCCGGCATAGTTTGAAGATCGGGTTTTACGGATTTTTTGAGCGCGATAACAACTTCTTCGGCCTGCGATCTACAGACGACCCTGAGTTCAATTTAGATCAGCGCGTCAGGACCAACGGAAACATGGAAGCTGTCTTCATCGGCGATCAGTACAGGCCGGCTGAGTGGCTGAGCATAACCGGAGGTGTGAGATACACGCATTTCAAGGGCGGTCTCAGTGAGAACGCTTTAGACCCGCGCATCGGCGCGACGATCCGCCTGCCGCGTCTCAACTGGGTGTTGCACGGATTCTACGGTCGCTACTATCAGGAGCCGCCGCTCTCGACCGTTTTCGGTTCGCTGTTGGAGTTTGTGGAAACCAGCGGTTTCGCCATCTTGCCGCTGCATGGTGAACGCGACGAGGAGCTTCAGTTCGGCGTCACGATTCCCTATAAGAAGTGGTGGTTTGACGCCGCATATTACAACACCAAGGCGCGCAACTTTTTGGACCACGAGGCGCTTGGCACGTCCAACATTTTCTTTCCGGTGACGATTGGGAACGCCCGCATACGCGGCGTGGATGTGAGCTTAACTTCGCCTCGTATCGCTAAGCGCCTCCGCTTCTCACTGATTTATGCGCGTATGCGCGCTGAGGGTTGGGGCGGGATTAACGGCGGGCTCACCGAAGACGAGGACCTGGTCGAGTCGACGGATCGATTCTTCCTCGATCACGATCAACGCCACACGCTGACACTGGGTAGCTTCTTATCGTTGCCATCGAATAGCTACATCTTTGGAGAGCTTCATTACGGCTCCGGTTTCCCCAACCTTGGAAATGAAGGTCACAGTCACTTGCCCGGCCACGTGCGGCTTGATTTGGGTGGTGGAAAACAGTTCGGCAAGAACTGGCAAGTGACGGTTAATGTCCTGAACGTGACGAACGGCAGCTACCTGCTCGACAATAGTCCTCTGTTGGGAGGAGTTCATTGGGTCGAGCCACGCCAGATTTGGGCCGAGGTTCGCTATAAGTTTCGGTATTGATTAGTATCTCTGATCCGCGTCATCTGTGTTCATCTGCGGCTAATATCACGAGTATGAAAACGCCGTGGCTTGTCAACTTGAAGCCGAATCGAAGAGCCAGTGTGCGCCTCTTCTGCTTCCCTTACGCCGGCGGCGGAGATTCTATTTTTCGTTCGTGGCAGCAGATCCTTTCGGATACGATCGAAGTCTGTCCGGTTCAACTGCCCGGAAGAGGCTCGCGCATCACCGAGCCGCCTTGCACTGAAATAAACGAACTGATACGGCTCGCAGGCCAAGCCCTCGGTCCACACCTGGACAAGCCTTTCGCGCTCTTCGGTCATAGCATGGGCGCACTCATCGGATTCGAGCTCGCTCATCACCTGAGAAGAGAGTACAGTGCGCAGCCCGTCCATCTTTTCGCCTCCGGTCGTTGCAGCCCGCAAACCCGGAACGAGCCTATCGATCTGAAGCTATTTGATTCCGCACTTCCGGAGATGCTCCGGCGCTACAACGGCACACCCAAAGAGGCGCTCGAAAATCCGGAGTTGATGGAATTGGTGTTGCCCGTCCTCCGCGCTGACCTGGCCCTCTGCCAATCATATGTCTACACTCCGAAGCCGCCATTCAGTTTTTCCATTACAGCCTTCGGCGGTCTTGATGACCACGGCGTCCCCCGCCACAGAATTGAGGGCTGGCGCGAGCACACGACTGGGCCTTTCGCATTGCGAATGTTACCCGGCGATCATTTTTTTCTTAATACAGCGAGGTTGCCACTCCTCGCGGCAATATCAAGAGAGCTGGAGCAAGACATGAAAGGGAAGGGGATGGGCCATCGCAATGCCTCTTAGTTACACGAAGCAAAACTCTTTGTTCAAGACGATAGGTTTCACCGCGCTCATTTTGTTGAGCGTGTTGGTGACCAGAGTCGAAGCAGCCGACGCTCGTGTCGAGCGGCTGGCGCGTTCGGTCACGATCTATCGCGACGGCTACGGCGTGCCTCACATCTATGGTCCAACCGACGCCAGTTGCGTCTTCGGCTACGCTTATGCGCAAGCCGAAGATAACTTCTGGCAAGTTGAGGACAACTACATACAGGCGATCGGGCGTGCCGCGGAAGTGAGTGGAGAAGAAGCCTTAGCAGCGGACCTGTTGAATCGCACGCTCGAGATAACAAGGCTCTCCGTGGCGGAGTATAAAAACGCGAGCCCGCGTACGCGCGAGCTTTGCGACGCTTTGGCCGACGGGCTTAACTACTTCCTCGAGCGCAACCCGCAGGTGAAGCCAAGACTCATCGCCCACTTCGAAGCGTGGCAGGCCATCGCCTTGATGAGATTTGAGGTCTATCAGTTTTTTGTCTATGAGACGCAGAATCTGCATCTCGAAGAAACGCGAACAGCCGCGCGACAGGTTGATAACGAAGTCTCGCCAGGATCAAACACGTGGGCCATCGGCCCGCAGAAAAGCGCGAGCGGGCATGCCATGCTCTTTATCAACCCGCACGTTTTCTTCTTCGGCCCGACTCAATTTTACGAAGGACATCTGCACAGCAATGAAGGATGGAACATCTCGGGCGCTTCGTTTTTAGGTATGCCTTTCCCGGTAATCGGTCATAACGAATATCTGGGTTGGACTCACACGGTAAATTATCCCGGTATTTCCGATCTTTATCAGGAGAAGTTTGATGACCCTCGAGACCCGCTCGCCTACGCTTATGCGAGTGGCCATCGACGCGCGACGGAGTGGACGGAGATTATCAAGATCAAGAACGAACGAGGAATTGAACCTAAGAGCTTTACTCTGCGCAAGACTCACCATGGTCCGGTGGTCTCTATGAAAGGCATTCAAGCCCTGGCCCTCAGGCTGGCGAAACTCGACGAGGGTGGGCTCATTGACGAGTGGTACGCGATGGGCAAAGCGCATTCGCTAACAGAATTCAAGGCCGCGATGTCGCGCCTCGCCATTCCCATGTTCAACACCATGTACGCGGATCGCGTGGGAAAGATTTTTTATGTCTACAACGCCGCTGTGCCACGCCGCTCCGCGAAGGTTGACTGGACGAAACCGCTCGACGGCAGCAGCCCCGAATCCGAATGGCAGGGCTATCATAAATTCGAAGAACTACCGCAGCTCACCAACCCTTCGAGTGGCTTTCTTCAGAATTGCAACTCGACGCCTTTCCTGACCACGACCGGCGGTAACCCGATCAAAACCGACTACCCCTCCTACATGGTACGCGAGCCGGATACACCGCGGGCGAGCATCTCCCGGCGGATACTGTCAACCAAAGATAAATTCACTTTCGACGAGTGGGCGCGGGCCGCGTTCGACACCACTGTGATTGAGGCTGAAACGTTTGTGCCCGCGCTTGTCGACGAGTGGGAGAAGCTGAAACAGGCTGATGCTGCGCGCGCGGAGAAACTCAGTGCCGCGGTGGCTGAGCTCAAATCTTGGGATCGCGTGAGCACTACAGATTCACAGGTGATGACCCTCTTCGCATTTTCATTTGAAAGCGCGAGTAGCATACGAGACACAGGACCATGGCCGAAAATCCGCGCTCTCGAAACAGTCATCGGCGATTTAGAGCGAGATTGGGGTACGTGGCAGGTGCCGTGGGGCGAGATCAACAGGCTCCAGCGCGTGCATACAAGTGGGAGTGAGCTTTTCAGCGATACTCGCCCGAGTCTGCCGGTGCCGGGCGCTCCTGGTCCACTCGGGATCATCTTCAACTTCTATAGCCGCCCGGAAAAAGGTCAGAAGCGACGTTATGGCTACATCGGCGACACGTACGTCAGTGTGATCGAGTTTGGGCGAGAGCCACAAGCCCGATCGTTGCTCGTCTTCGGTGAGAGCGCGGATCCCGCATCACCTCATTATCTCGATCAGGCACGTCTGTACGCGGCAGGTGAAATGAAGCCATCATGGTTTACGTTACCGGAGATTAAAAAGCACTCCCCGCGCTCATATCATCCGGGGAGCCGCTACTGATCGATTTTTTAATAACTGATCGATAGGGCGGTAGCCTGTCTTCAGCATTTAACCCTGCTTGGACAGGCGAACGATTAGATTTATATTCTCCATTCTCACCTGTATCTTGTTCCGACCAGGCATCGCAGGTGGTCTGAAACGTGGGAATTGATACCGCGGACGCGCCTGTCCTCTTGCTCAAAGTCAGGAGGACTGGTGTTTCTCGGTCCTCTCCATGAAGGAAAACCTCGGACACACGATTTTGTTGGGTGGTATCGGTGGCGACGCACACTCGGTAGGACTATCCATCCTGCGTCAGAGTTTACTCATGAATCATTACAGGGTTCACTACATGGGCACGCAGAACCGTCTTGAAGACTTTATTCAAGTAGCCGGATTAGCCAACGTCGTCATGATTTCCAGCATGGATGGGCACAGTCGCTACTACCTGCGAGAGTTTCCGAAGCTCTTGCGAGAGCGGAGTTTTGCTCAAACTCTCTGGTACCTGGGAGGCAATCTATACATTGGTAATGACGACGGATATGAGAGAAATTTTCTAGAAATGGGTTTCAATCGGGTCTTCGTGAAGTTCGTTGATGTTTGCACCGTTTTGCAAACATTGGAACGCGACCTGAAAGATGTGACCCCGATGCCGGAATGCTCGTCGTTCATGAGTCAATTACAACCGGCTCGAATCCATCTCTCGTCACCTGTAACTGACGATGTGTTGGCGCCCGATATTTTCGAGCGTGATCGCCGGGAAGTGCTTGAAAGTTGGAAAACCGGTTATCGTGCAAAAGCTTTGGATGCGAATGCCGAGTTCCTCGGCCGTCAGCCTTCGTTTGCGGCAGTGCAGGCTCTCGTGAACGCCGGGCGTGCGCCGGTGTTGATTCAGCCGCGTGCCGGAGTGCCGCTCCTAAGTAAACAACTTGCTCTCTTCAAGGCTTTCAAGCACGTCGGTGTGCGGGTACTCTCATATCAAGTCGATTCACTCACACGAAATAATAACTATACGGGCGTAGACGAGGCGCTCGGTGAAAACGGCCTGACTGGGAATATGACGATCAACGGGTTTCCTATCGTCAATTATGGAGTTCCCGGCTTGCAGAGAATAATTTCCGAAGTCGGCGTCCCGTTACAGACCCGGCATAGCACACGCGACCCGCGTCTATTGGCTGAGATTTCCTATGCGGGCGGAGTCACGTCCTTTGAAGGTGGAGCGATCTGTTACAACATTCCTTATTACAAAGACTATCCGCTGGACGAATCCATCAAGGTCTGGCAATACGTGGATCGTTTGACGAGTCGCTATTACGAACGGTTCGGCATCCGGCTGGATCGCGAATTCTTTGGCACGCTGACGGCCACCTTGATCCCACCCTCGCTCGCTATCGTGGTGAACATTCTCGAAGCCCTTCTCGCTATCCGGCAGGGCGTCAGATGTGTCAGTCTCGGATATGCCGAACAGGGACATCGCATTCAAGACATCGCTGCGATGCGCATGCTTCGCTGTCTGGCGGAAGAGACCATTCGGCGTCTCGGTTATCACGACGTGCAGATCAATACGGTTTTTCAACAGTACATGGCAGCTTTTTCCGAGTCGCAAGCACGCGCCGAAGAGTTGATTTATCAATCGGCCATCACGGCATCGCTCTCCGGTGCGACGCGCACGATTGTGAAGACTCCAGCTGAGGCGTCGGACATTCCGGGTCTTGAAGACAACTTACGTGGCATCAGCCTCGCGATGAATGGCGCAGCGAAGGCGGCACAGACGCCGATTGACGAGGGGCGAGTGGTCGAAGAGTGTTCTCTCATCCGGCGCGAAGTCGAGGCAATCCTTGAGAGTCTTCTATTGTGTGGCCGCGGCACTGTATCCGAAGGGATCGTCGGAGGTTTTCGCCGAGGCTTTCTAGACATCCCATTCTCGCCCAGTATTTACAATCGGGGCGCAGTCATGACCGCGCGAGATCGAGACGGCGCAGTGCGTTTTCTCTCGTTCGGAAATTTGCAGGTTGGACCTGAGTTGCAGGAGTTCCACCGGAGTAAGATGGATGAGCGCCGGCGTGCCGAAGGACTGCTCTCGGAAAAGCAGAACTACCTGTTAGTTGAAAAAGATGTACTACAGATTCCCAGAGGCCTTTATGAACGCTGGCCACTTTCGGGCTTTGAGAACAAGCGTGTTGCGGTTTCATCGAGGCGATAAGAGTCGGACATGAAGAGGAAAGCAGAAAGAGAGGTCATGGGAATCGTTGGAGGCTTGGGACCGCTGGCTTCGGCGGAGTTTCTGAGGACGGTCTATGAATATGGCATCGGTGAGAACGAGCAGGATGCTCCGATAGTTTTGATGCACTCTGATCCAACCTTCCCTGACCGGACGGACTCATTCCTCGCCGGAGAGAGCGAACTCCTGCTCGCACGATTAACCACAGCATTGCAATGTCTTTCTGATGCCGGCGCTTCGCGCTTCGTTATTTGCTGCATGACGATTCACCATCTTTTGCCGAGTCTGCCCGTCCACCTGGGTGCGCGCGTCGTCTCACTGCTCGACGTGATATTCGACAACCTGGAGCGACCACCGCGAAGACACTTATTAATCTGTTCTAATGGGACGCGGAGGCTGGAACTCTTTCAGCAGCACCGCCAGTGGGAGAGGCACAAGTCTGAAATCGTCCTACCCGATGATCACGATCAAAACAAAATACATCAGGAATTAATCTATCCAATAAAGAAGCGTCCGGATTTCCGCCGACTAAAGCTGTTGTTGGAGGCGCTGCTGCAACGCTACGAAGTTGATTCCTTCATCGCCGGTTGCTCGGAGATACATCTACTGGCGAAGTACGTCTTTAACAGCGACCGCCCTCCTGGCTACGGCTGTCTCGACCCGTTGATGATCATTGCCAGGGAGTGGCACACGCCGCTGAAGAGAAGCTCTTGATGAGTTTCGAAGCAAGTCGATTATGGATGACAAATATTTAGACTGCGTTGTCATCGGCTACAACGAGCTTCCGTTTGAGAGATATGAGAACTTTCTGCGGAGCTACGGCGAAGACTCAGAGGCTTATCGTGACCTGAAATTCAGCTTTGTCAATATCGGCGGTAAAAAGTTGGACTACACGGGATTGTTGAATTACGGACGAGAGCAGTCGCATCCAGACGATCGACCATCTGCACTAGCGGAATTCAAGTCTGGCGATATTCCTAATCTGGCAGCCGTCTACCTGACTAATTTTTTGCGCCACAAAGGATACCGGGCCGGCTACATCAATCTTTTCCAGTATGAGAAAGAAAAGCTCATCGAATATCTTGCTGCAGACCCGCTCTGTGTTGCCATTACCACCACATTCTATGTGGTGAATCTCCCCGTCAACGAAATAGTCGAGTTCATCAGGACATACAACCCCGCAGTGAAGATCATCGTTGGAGGGCCGCTGATTGCTAATCACGCGCGAAACAATCAGGGCGACTCCTTCAATGCAGCGCTCGATGATCTGGGCGCGGACATCTACGTCATCGAAGGACAGGGAGAAGCCACTCTTGCGCGCATAGTCGAATGCTTGAAAAACGATGGAAGTTTGGGTGAGGTGCCGAACACCGCTTATTTTGAAAGCGGAAAGCTTCGACGTACCGCCGTCATTCCTGAGAACAATTCACTCGACGAAAACTTCATCGACTGGCGTTCCTTCCCGGCTGAAACTATGGGCGCGACCATTCAGACCAGAACGGCCAGAAGCTGCGCCTTCAAGTGTTCATTTTGTAATTACCCGACCCGCGCCGGAGCCTTGACACTCACCAGTCTCGATGTGCTCGAGAGGGAACTTGATTCCATGTACGAACTCGGAGGCGTGCAGAATGTCGTCTTCATTGACGACACGTTCAATGTGCCGTTTCCACGTTTCAAAGACATCTGCCGCTTGATGATTAGGAAGAACTACCAGTTCAACTGGTTCTCTTACTTCCGGTGCAGTAATTCGGATGAAGAGGCCATCGAGTTGATGGCGCGGAGCGGCTGCAAAGGAGTGTTCCTCGGCATCGAATCAGGATCGCCAACGATCCTGGCCAACATGAACAAGTCCGCGTCGGTAGAGAAGTATACCCACGGAATCGAGATGCTGCGCCGTTACGGCATCATGACCTTTGGCTCTTTTATCATCGGCTTTCCCGGAGAGACCGATGAGACGGTCGAGGAGACCATCGATTTTATCCGAGAGACGAAGCCTGATTACTATCGCGCGCAAATGTGGTATTGCGAACCCGGAACACCGATTCAGAACGAGCGCCTCAAGTATGACATCAAGGGAGAAGGTTTCGTCTGGAGTCATGCGACGATGGATAGTCTCGAAGCGATGGATCATATCGACAGGATGTTTCTCACCATCGATGAATCTCTCTGGCTGCCGCAATGGTCATTTGATTTCTGGATTGTCCCGTACTTGCTCGGTAAGGGAATCTCTCTGGCACAGTTCGAAGAATTTATTGCTCAGTCAGATAAGCTGCTAAAGCTGGAGATTGCATCCGTCCCTGAGCAGGAAAAGAACAGGATGCAGCAGGAATATCTGCACCACATCAGAGCGATGGCGAAAAACTGGAAGCGTGTTTCTTAGATTCCCGCAGAGTTTCAACTACCTCCCACGTGAAATGAGCGAGGCGATGACGGTTATAGTTCAATAACCATGTCTGAATCCAAGCATCACTACGCCCGGCCGGCAGCAGATCATTTGTCTGCTGTCTCGGAAGAAGAAGTGTTTGTTTTTCCACTCTCATTTGCGCAGCAGCGCCTCTGGTTCCTACATCTCTTAGACCCGCAGAGTGCCGCTTACAACATGCCGTTTGCGTTACGACTGCTGGGCCAGCTCGACATACCTGCCCTTGAACGAGCGTTAAATGAAATCGTCCGCCGGCACGAAGTCTTGCGCACGACCTTCGAAGCGTTGGACGGTGAACCGGTGCAGTTGATTGCCACAACACAGCCGCTCGAACTTCCACTCACAGATTTAAGCGACCTGCCGCCAAAGAAGCGAGAGGCTGAGACACGGCGGCTCGTCGTGCAGGACGCTTTGCGACCGTTCGACTTTGCGCGCGGCCCGATGCTGCGGGTGAGCTTGCTACGGCTCGCAGAGGAAGAACACGTCTTGTCGTGGACGATGCATCACATCGTCTCGGACGGGTGGTCCATGGGCGTGCTGGTCCATGAATTTGCGGCGTTCTACACGGCCCTCTCCAGCGATCGCCCATCACCGCTTCCTGAATTGCCCATACAGTACGCGGATTATGCACAGTGGCAGCGCGAGTGGCTCTCGGGTGAAGTCTTAGCGGAGCAACTGAGTTACTGGAAGCGGCAGTTGGAGGGAGCGCCGCCGGTCCTGGAATTGCCGGCTGACCGGCCGCGCCCGGCAGTGCAGAGTTTCAAAGGCGGAACCGAAGTTTTCACGCTCTCGAAGGATTTGTCCGACGGGCTCAAGCGGTTATGTCAGGGCGAAGGCGTGACGATGTTCATGCTGCTGCTCGCGGGATTTCAGACGCTCCTTTATCGCTATACCGGACAGCAGGATATCGTCGTCGGATCGCCTGTCGCCAACCGTAACCAGACCGCTACCGAGCAACTCATCGGGTTTTTCGTAAACACTCTGGTGCTACGCACGCGGCTCTCCGCCCGATGGAGTTTTCGTGAGTTGCTGGCCCATGTCAGGGAGACGTGTGTCGGTGCGCTGGCGCATCAGGAGGTGCCCTTTGAAAAGCTGGTCGAAGAGCTTGGACCGGAGCGCAGCCGCAGCCACGCACCGTTGTTTCAAGTGATGTTCGCCTCGCAGAACACGCCGGAGGAAGATCTCGAGCTGCCGCGTCTGCGCGTTTCGCCTCTCGACTTGGGCGTAACGGCGGCGCTCTTTGATTTGACGTTGAATACGCTCGAGACCGATGAGCAGATTTACGGCTCGTTGCATTACAACACCGACTTGTTCGAGGCGGAGACCATCCGCCGCATGTGCGGAAATTTTGTGACGCTGCTCGAGCACGTTGCCGCCAATCCGGACCAGGCACTTTCGCAGTTGCCATTGCTGACTGAGGCAGAGCGTCGCCGTCTGATCTTTGAATGGAACCAGACGAGCAGAGATTACGCATCGGACAAGTGTCTCCACCAGTTGTTTGAAGAGCAGGTTGAGCGTAGCCCTGACGCTGTGGCTGTGAGTGATGAAACTAAAACACTGAGCTACTCGGAATTGAACGCGAGAGCGAATCAGTTGGCGCATCATCTGCGCGACATGGGAGTCGGGACGGAGATGTGCGTCAGTCTGTTCGCGGAGCGTTCGACGGAGATGATTGTAGGGATCCTCGGCATCCTCAAAGCAGGTGCGGCCTTCGTCCCCATCGATCCGCAACAACCTTTCGAACGAATCGCTTTCATACTGGCAGATGTTCAGTCGCTAGTGGTGACGACGCAGCAGCATCTGGCGGGAAAGCTACCGGCGGATGTTCCGCTCATCATCGAGCTTGATGCCGATGGAGAAGCGAGCAGTCAGTACAGCCGGGAGAATCCTCCATGCGACGTCGCGGCAGAAAACGTCGCCTATGTGATCTACACCTCGGGTTCGACGGGGCAGCCGAAGGGTGTGATTGTCGAGCATCGACACCTGTGCAATACGATGTTCGCCGCTCAGGAGGCGGTCGAGTTCACGGCCGCAGATGTGATGTCGTGCATTGCGCCTTTTGCTTTCGATATTTTTTATTTTGAATTGCTGACTCCGATGCTTGCAGGAGGCCAGTGCCGGCTCGTCACCAATCGTGAGCTGCTGGACGCGAGCCTCACGGCCGGCGTGTTGGAAAAGACGACGTGCATACAGGCAGTTCCTGCGCTGATGAAACAGATTCTCAACTCACTGAGAACAGATCACGGGCCGCGCCGGTACGAACAAATAAGACACCTCTTCACCGGCGGCGAGGCCATCGCGCCCGACCTTCTACGGGAGATGCAACGGGGGTTTTCTTCGGCACAATTAAACGTCCTGTATGGGCCAACCGAGGCCACCATTATCTGTAGTCACTATCGGGTGACAAATGCCGAAACGCTTCGTCATCAACTTATCGGCGTGCCGTTGGGAAATATGCGGCTGCATCTGCTGGACGCGCAGGGAAATCTGGTTCCTATTGGAGTAGCCGGCGAAATCCACATCGGCGGCGCAAGTGTTTCACGCGGGTATATCAATCATCCCGAACTAACTGCCGAGAAATTCATTCCCGATCCTTTCTCGGAAGAGGCGGGTGCGCGGCTATACAAGAGTGGAGACCTCGGGCGTTACTTACCGGATGGAAACATCGAATTCCTCGGACGCAGTGACGAACAGGTCAAGGTGCGCGGCTTCCGCATCGAGCTGGGAGAGATTGGGGCTGCGCTGGGAAGCCACCCGGCAGTGCGCGAGCGTGTCGTCATCGTGCGCGAAGACACACCTGGCGACAAACGTCTCATTGCGTATCTAGTCCTCGAAGAGACGACAACGTTAGACATCGGTGAGTTGCGCAGCTATCTGAAAGGGCGACTGCCGGAGTACATGATCCCGTCGGCCTTCGTCTTTCTCGACGCTCTACCGCTGACGCCCAACGGCAAAGTTGACCGGCACGCACTGCCCGCTCCCGACACGACGCGGCAAGCGGCTCTAGTTGCGCCGCGTACAGCCACAGAAGAAAGAGTGGCGGCGTTATATGCGCAGGTGCTGAAGATCGAAGAGGTTGGGATATACGATAACTTCTTCGATTTAGGCGGGCACTCGCTTCTTGCTACACAGGTTGTCTCACGCGTGCGCGAAGACTTTCAGGTTGAAGTACCAGTTCACATTCTGTTTGAAGCGCCGACAGTTGAAGGTCTGGCAGAAAACATTGATACCCAACTCCGCGCGGGCAATACTCTGAAGCCTTCACGACTGAAGCGTGTTGACAGAACTGGACCGTTGCGACTTTCCTATGCGCAGCAGCGGCTGTGGTTCATCCATCAACTCGATCCACACTCGCCAGCCTATAATGTTCCGCTGGCCGTGCACCTCACTGGACGACTCGACATTGCTGCTCTCGTTGCGACGCTGACGGAAGTCGTCCGCCGGCATGAATCACTCCGCACCACGTTCGCCATCCATGACGATCAACCCCGGCAAGTCATCCATCCGCCCACTCCACTCAACCTCTTTGTAACCGATCTGACTAGTCTCGCAGCCGCTGGGCGGGAGCGCGAGGCCGAACGTCTCGCCGTAGAGGAGGCATGTCTTCCCTTCGATTTAGCAGGAGGACCGCTGCTACGGTTACGACTGTTGCGGCTGACTGAAGAGGAGCACGTGCTGCTGGTGACAATGCACCACATCGTTTCGGATGGGTGGTCGATGGGTGTGCTCGTTCGGGAGGTCGGACTGCTCTATCCGGCCTTGTGTGCGGGGGCAGAGTCACCATTGGAAGAGTTGGCGATTCAGTATGCGGATTATGCGTTGTGGCAACGTGAGTGGTTGAGTGGGGAAGTGTTGGACCAGCAGTTAGGCTACTGGCGGGAGCAGTTGGCAGGGGCGCCGGCGGCCCTGGAGTTACCGAGTGACCGAGTGCGCCCGGCCGTGCAGAGTTTCCGCGGCTCGGATCAGCCCTTCGAAATTTCAGAACGTCTGACCGTCGCGTTGAAAGAGATGAGCCAGCGTGAAGGCGCAACGCTTTTTATGACGCTGCTGGCAGCATTCAAGGCCTTGCTCTATCGGTATACAGCGCAGGCAGACATTGTCGTCGGCTCGCCCATTGCCGGGCGCAATTTTGTCGAGACCGAAGATTTAATCGGCTTCTTCGTCAACACACTGGTGCTGCGTACAGATCTCTCCGGAGACCCGACGTTCCGCGAGTTGGTGGGACGAGTCAGAGAGGTAGCTCTGGGAGCGTACCTGCATCAGGACGTGCCATTCGAGAAGCTCGTCGAAGAACTCCAGCCGGAACGCCACACAAGTCATTCGCCTCTCTATCAGGTCATGTTCGAGTTGCAGAATGCGCCGCTGGGAGGCTTGGAGTTACCCGGCGTGAATCTCGAACTGATGGCAGCCGATAACGCGACGGCAAAGTTCGATCTGACGCTGAACTTACAGGAGGTGGGCGAAGTGATCGGTGGCAGTCTGGGCTACAGCACCGATCTGTTTGAGGCCGAAACTATAGGCCGCATGGTCTCTCACTTCCTCACCTTGCTCGAAGATGCGGTGGACCATCCGGACAAACGTCTGTCCACGTTGGATCTGATGAGCGTCGAGGAGTGCGGGCAGTTGGCCCATACCTGGAACAATCCCTGGAACGACACGCAGAGCATCTACCCGCAGGACAGACTCGTACACGAACTGTTCGAGCTACAGGTTGAGCGACGGCCCGAGGCCGTCGCTGTCGTCTATGAAAGCGAGGAGATTACTTACTCGGAATTGAATCGCCGCGCCGGCGAGACCGCGCGTCGTCTGCAAAGCGTAGGCATCGGGCCGGAGACGTTGGTCGGTGTCGCTTTGCAGCGTTCGATTGAGATGGTCGTCGCGCTGCTCGGCATTCTCAAAGCCGGCGGCGCTTTCGTGACTTTCGAACTTACGTATCCGAAGGAACGTCTCGCCTTCCTGTTCGCGGATACCGGAGTGCGTGTGCTCCTAACGCAGCAGCATCTACTGGAGAAACTGCCGCCGTTCGAGGGGGAAGTTATTTTTCCAGAAGAGGAAGTGAACCACAGAGGCACAGAGAACACAGAGAAAGTCGGGCCAGAGCAACTTGCCTATGTCTTCTACACTTCAGGCTCGACCGGGCAACCGAAGGGCGTGCTTACTTCGCACAGGGGAGTCGTCAACTATCTCACTTTCAATACCGAAGCTTACCACTTGAGTGCCGCCGATACAGTTTTGCAGTTGGCATCGCTCTCCTTCGACGCATCGGTGCGCGACATTCTTGGCCCGCTCGTCGCAGGCGCGCGGTTGGTGCTCGTCAATAACACTGATGCCAGAGACCCGGAAACTCTGCTCTCAAAAATGGCGGAACAGCGGGTGACTTGCCTGCTCAGTGTCGTCCCGTCGCTGTTGCGCGCTCTGACCGAGGCGGCTGGGCGACGCGCACAGAGGCCCGAACAACTACGCCTGATTTTAACGAGCGGAGAGAATCTGCTGTTGTCGGAATGTGCGAAAGCACGGGAGGCGTTCGGCAAGACCCTTACAATCGTTAACCAGTACGGCGCAACGGAATGCACGATGTCGCAGAGTCTCTACGTTGTTCCACGCGGAGAGACCGAGACGGGCACGTCACTCGCCGGCAGGCCGATTGCCAACTCACAACTCTACATTTTAGATGAGCGATTCAATCTGGTTCCCGTTGGAGTTTCGGGTGAAGTCTATATCGGCGGCGTGGGTGTGGCGCGTGGCTATCTGCATGATCCCGCGCAGAGTGCCGAGCGATTCATCCCACATCCTTTCAGCCGCGAACCTGGCGCGCGTCTATACAAAACGGGCGACCTTGCTCGTTATCGTTCCAGTGGAGACATAGAGCTACTCGGTCGCATCGACTATCAGGTCAAGCTGCGCGGGCTGCGTGTTGAATTGGCGGAGATCGAAGCCGCGCTGAACTTGCATGAGGGTGTGCGCGAGGCAGTGGTCCTGGCGCGGGAAGATCAGCCGGGCGAGAAGCGCCTGGTGGCTTACATTGTTACAGGAGTCGCGAGCCAGGAGCAGGCGCGCTCGTTGTCGCTGCGCTCGATGCGCGACTTTCTAAGGGAGCGACTGCCGGAATACATGGTGCCGTCGACCTTCGTATTTCTCGACTCTCTACCGCTGACACCTAACGGCAAGATTGACCGGCAGGCCTTGCCCGCACCGACTTCTGCGCGGCCCGAACTGGCAGAGACCTTCGCTCCTGCGAATACTCCAACTGAAGAGGTCCTGGCGGGACTGTGGACGGAACTGCTCGGCGTCGAACAGGTCGGGATTCACGACAACTTCTTTGAATTGGGTGGACATTCGCTGCTGGCGACACAGGTGATCTCGCGCGTGCGTGACCTTTTCCATGTTGAGATTGCGTTGCGACAACTGTTTGAGACGCCGACGGTCGCGGACCTGGCTCAAAGTATCGACACTGCTCTGGAGCGGACGACGGGACTCGTTGCTCCATCCATCGAGCCCGTTTCGAGAGAAGAGTTACCCCTCTCATACGCGCAGCAGCGGCTGTGGTTCATCCATCAACTGGATCCTGACTCTGTCGCCTACAACATTCCGCTGGCCGTACGGCTCCGCGGCAGACTCGACAGCGCCGCGCTCAGCGCGACGCTGACGGAAGTCGTGCGCCGCCATGAAGCGCTGCGCACCACCTTTGCGGTCCACGA
>Ga0126376_10000497_pt1 | contig 19245 bp, 13 predicted proteins | sample PanSoiMetPlot_15_FD_92760 | JGI IMG/M metagenome (GOLD analysis project Ga0126376, IMG submission 92760) | Tropical forest soil microbial communities from Panama - MetaG Plot_15 | ecosystem: Environmental > Terrestrial > Soil > Tropical forest > Bulk soil | place: Panama | collected 2016-02-17
CGACGATGGAGGGTTCGGAAACGACGATGCCGCGTCCCTTCGCATAGACCAGCGTGTTTGCCGTCCCGAGATCAATTGCGAGGTCGCTGGAGAACAGACTGAAAATAGATTTAAAAGCCATCTAGACTTATTCACTTCCCGTGGATGTAGACTGGAACTTCGGGTGGGATCGGCGGTAAATGTCGCCCAAACACGTCCGAAACGCTAAGATACACTCTTAACATACAAACCGTAAACGGGAAACTTTACACGGTTTAAACGAAGATTGCACTGACGCACAGAGTTTACGTGTGCAAATCTGTGTAATCCGCGGTTTCAGAGTTTGCAACGACGCGCCTGGCCGGCTCGCGAGACGCTAGATCAGCCGCGAAGCGCACACAATTCTTGTTCGCGGCTTTGGCCTCATACATCGCCGTGTCCGCACATGCGATCAATTGTTGGGGGGATGAAGCGTGTTTTGGAAACGCTGCGACACCAAAGCTCGCTGTCAGGGAAAGTTGTAGTCGACGTCCGCCGGTGAAGTTGTGGCGCGTGATGCGATGCCGGATACGTTCCGCGACCTGGCCCGCGAGCTCCGTTCCCGTGTCAGGCAAAACGATCACGAACTCATCGCCGCCGTAACGGGCCACCGCATCGGTGTCTCGTATCGAAGAAAGAATCACTGCCGCCATCTCCATCAGCACGTGTGAGCCAACGAGATGACCGTATTCGTCGTTGACCTGCTTGAAGTCGTCGAGATCGAGAAACAGGGCTGCGACGCTCGTTCCGTAGCGACGCGCGCGACGGATCTCGTTCAGCAAGAACTGTCGCAGGTACCGGGCGTTGTGAAGCTTGGTGAGATCGTCAGTTTGCGAGAGTCGTTCAGCCTCAGCAATGCGAACAGCGTTCGCGAGCGCTGAAGCGATTGGAAGCGCGAGCCAGTCGAGCAGGGCGACGTCGGTTTTCTTGAAGGCATGGGCTCCCCTGCCTTCGCGAATGCCCTCGATGACGCCAAGGATGCGTTCACCGCAGATCAGCGGAACGGCAACAACGAACTGTCCGCGTTCCTTTCGTTTGATCGTGCCCATGCCGGCTGCAGCGCGTTTCGCGGCTTTCGTCTCCGAGCCGATCGGAAGATCCGGTTCCGCATTTAACAGGCGTCCCCAGTCTTCTTCAGTTCTGTATTCCTGGCCTGCTTTTCGAACCGCGATCGCTTCGAGAGTTGACCCTTCAAGTCCTTTGGATTCGGAAAACAGGTAGATGGCCCAGCGGTCAGCGTTGATCAAGTCCTGTAGACCGGCGAGCGCCGTGCTCGCTGCGCCACTCTGATCGCCGCTGAAGTGCAAGGAACAGACAAGCTCAAAAGCCGCACGCAGGTGACTGAACTTGATCTTCGGCGGCAGAGACGAAGAGCTCGTTTCGGCAGGCTCCTGAATCATCTCAGGAAGTCGCAACTCACCCGTGTTGCCATGACCTTCAATCTCGCGAAGCAACGCTGGAAGCTGTGCCTGCTTGTCGGCGATCGCAGCAAACCCGAGACGCTTGAGAGTAGCGCCATCGAGGCTGCGCAGGTTGTGACTCTGATAACCGTTGGTTTGGCGTCGACAAGCGATCAGCGGCGCTCCGGGCCAGAATGCCTTCGCGTGATCGATCGCCGTGTGCAACTCGACCATGTCCGCGCCCGGAACGACTTCATAAAGAACCGCGAGCGGCGGTGGTCCTTCCGCGTCTCGCAGACCCTCGCGCTTCTGCTGTTTGGCGAGGGCGACTTCAACTTCGACTTCACGCAAACCCTCGATCAGAGTTTTCACGCCAGCCACCCGCAACGCCTCGATCAATTCGTAGGCGGGCGCTTCGTGAGCGTCTGTCAATAGGATTACGTGACTCATCTGATCAGGTCCTGGTGCGGGGGCGTGCGGCCAGTGACACCTTGTATTGGCTGCTGTTGCCTTGTGAATCTCGTGCTTCGACTGCAAGCTCGCGTGCGCCGGCTCCAGCCGTAACCTGTACTTGAAACACGCCATCTGAAGCTGCGATGGTTTCGCGTCCGGACACGCGAATCGTTGTGCCCGGTTCGGCTTTGCCGCGAACGAGATAAATGTCGCCACCTAAAAGTTCAGTGCTGAGATTTGAGACACTGACCTGAGAACCAGTGCCTCTGGTCGTTACGATAAACTTCAGCGGATCACTCCAGTCACTCGCCTGACCACTCGCAGCGGTTGCTCTCACGCGCCAAAAGTAAACTCCGGGACGAAGATCACTGGCCCCAAACTCCGTGGCTACCAGTTGATCGCGCTCGATCACTTTTCCGTCCGCGACGAAGAACGGCGACGTTGCGACCTCCACACGATAATAAGCCGGCGTCCCTGACTGTGGTCTTCCCCACTTCAACGCAACGTTCGCTGCTCCGGTCGAACCAACATTAACTTCCTCGAGGTCGTGTGGCCTGGCCGGCTGTGGCACGTCGAGAAGCTTCTGCGCAGGCGAAAGCCGCCCGGAGTTGTTTACCGAGACGTACTCGCCTTCTTTAATCGAAGTCTTATCACCGGCGTGGTTTGTAGTTTCAATTTGACCTGTAGCAACACGAATTTCTTCAGTGCCTTCCGGATTAACTCCGAAACTCGCGTTCGTCTTCTCGCCCAGGGCGTTCTTCGTTTGCGGTGTTTCGACGACGTTGGTGGTTCCGGCTGCTTGTTCTTCAGTGCGAACGGACAACTGACCGCTATCCACGACCACGTGAACGTTGGTCTTCTTGCCGTCGTCGGCGCGGGCGTTATCGCGGACGATGACGGTGCTGTTGGGCTTCACGAGCAGGGTTGAGCCATCGGCGAGACTGATGCGCGCTCGTCCGTTGGTTTGCGTCTGGACCGTGTCGCCCGGGTAGAGCTCCGTCTCGCTGCTGGCAAAAATCGTCTCGCGAGTGGCTGCCCGAACTACCTTGACGTCGCCCTCGAACGAGATGAAGCGAGCGCCCGCCGGGTATTTCATCTGGGCCACGTTGCGGAACGGGTTGCCGTACAGGTGGACGTACACAGCAGCGCCTGCAGCGAGGCCGCAGAGCATAAAAATGGCTATTACCAGATAGACGAAACGCTTCTGGATAATCCACCAATCAAAAGCAAAGTGACTGGTTTTATTCCTAACCATGGGCTAAATCGAACTAGGGGAAGGGGCTCAACAAGTTGAGACCAGGTGTGAGTCCGAACGGTGTCGGTGGCCAACAACCACCGGATCCAGGCAGCAACAACTACCGAATCGAAATTTAACACACGAGGGAATGAGCGTTCAAGAAGTTTAAATTCGGTGTGAATTTGCGGAGATTTCCGTGCTTTTAGTGAAAATTGAGGGATTTAAGTGAGAGTTTTTTGGGCTTTTTGGTCGTCATTAGCCTGCCGATCGGCCTCGTTTAGCTCTTCACCAAGGGGCAGATCGAAGTCAGGCGGGAGGTCAACCTGGATCGTGTTGTCGCTTTCCGGTGCGACTAATAAAGAGGCGACGACCGAGCCGACCAGCACGATCGCGACGAAAATGAGTGAGATCTTGATGGAAATGATGACGCCTACCGCACTGAGGAGCATCTTGAGACCGATAAATGTGAGCACGATCGCCAACCCGATTCGCAGGTAACGAAACTTCTCGACCACGCCCGCCAGCAGGAAGTACATCGAGCGCAAACCCAGAATCGCGAAAACGTTCGAGGTGTAGACGATGAACGTGTTTGTCGTGATCGCAAAAATGGCTGGAATCGAGTCAACAGCGAAAACCAGATCCGTGACCTCCACGACCATCAGCACCAGCAAAAGCAACGTGCCTGCTCGTTTGCCGTTACTTATCGTGAAGAACTTTTCCTCTTCATAATGACGCGTGATCGGGAGAAAATGAGTCGCGAGCCGAACGAGCGGATTCTGTTCCGGATGAATCTCGATCTCTTCCTCCTTGAACATCTTGATGCCGGTGTAAACGAGAAACGCGCCGAAGATGTAGATGATCCAGTGAAACTTATTGATCAGCGTCGCACCCACAAAAATCATGGTCAGGCGCATCACGAGCGCACCCATCACACCCCAAAAGAGCACGCGATGTTGGAACTTCGAAGGGACCTTGAAGTAGGAAAAAATCAGCAGGAAAACGAACAGGTTATCGACTGAAAGCGATAACTCGATGAGATAGCCGGTGAGAAATTCAAAGCCTCGTTGCGAGCCCTGGTAGCGGAAGACGATGCCGGCAAAGATCATCGCGAGCGTCACCCAGACGCCGCTCCAGATCCATGCCTCCCGGTAGCGAATTGTGTGAGCTTTACGATTGAAGAGCCCGAGATCGAGGGCCAACATGGTGAGAATGAATAAACTGAAACCTATCCATAACCAGGTTGCACTCATGAAGGCCGTAAAATAGCATCTGAGTTTAATCGGTAGCAAACGAGTACCTGGTAACGCCGAAGGCGTTGGCCAATTTCAGCCCAGCGGTTGGAGCGCAGCGACAACCCCTGGGAACTATAAAAGTAAAAAGCCGGAAACCCTGTAAGGGTTCCGCGGGTGGCGAACCCCTTTCAGGGTTTATTGCAAGAGGTAGATGAGTTGACCCAGGGTTCTCGCAAGCTCGAACCCTGGGCTGAAATTAGCCAACGCCTTCGGCGTAAGTTGCAGGTCCTCCACTGTCTCACTTACAATCCGCGGTTTCTGAAAGGTAATAAACAATGCTCAAACGACTAGCTCGCCTCGAACGAACCCGCAACCTCGTCATCATCGGATTTGCCGTCCTGATGGCTGTCAGCTTGATCATCTTCTACGCTCCCGGACGCAACAACACTCGCAATCTCGATCCAAGCCGCAACACCGAAGTGGTCGCGAAAGTCGGCTCTGACTCCATCACCATCGCCGATCTGGCTCGCGTCAGAGAGAACTACGCGCAGATGTTTGGTGGCCGCGTGAACTTGGCCCAACTCGGCGGCAATAAGCGTTTCCTCGACGGCCTGATTGGCAAGCTGGTGATTTCGCAGGAAGCCAATCGACTGGGCCTGGGCGCGAGCGACGCCGAAGTCGCGGAGAAGATTCGCAAGCAGTACGTGGATGCTTCGGGACAGTTTGTCGGTTACGAGAGGTACAAGGAATCTGTGATCGCGCGCTATGGCGACATCGAAAAGTTTGAGAACGAGATTCGCGACGATATCGCGCAGGAAAAGCTGCGCGCATTCGTGACCGCGAGCGTGAATGTTTCCGATTCTGAAGTCGAACACGAGTACAAGCGACGCAACTCAACTTTTGATGTTAGTTACATCGCTGTCGCCGCGGACAAACTCGCGGCCAAGATTCAGCCGAGCGATGAGGAGCTTCGCAGTTATTACGAAAGCCACAAGACGGATTATCGTTATCTCGAGCCGCAGAAGAAAGTTCGTTACATTTTCATAAACACAGAAAAAGTCGGCGCCAAGATGAACATTCCGGATGCGGATCTAAAGCAGGAGTACGACAATCTAAAGCCCGAGTTCAAGGAGGCGGGGATCAAGATCCAGCAGATTCTTTTGAAAGTTCCGCGCAAGGATCTGGATGCACAGGTTGAACAGAAGGGAAAAGACATCATCGCCAAATTGAGCAAGCCGGGTGGAAAAACCGATGAAGCGGCTTTCACCGAGGCAGCCAAGGGAAACTCCGAAGATCCAACCACCGCAAGGAACGGCGGTTTCTTAGAGAAGCCTTTCAAGAAGGATCCAAACAAACCGAACGGCCTTTACGATCGCGTTGCTGACATGCAGCCCGGCCAGATCTCCGACATCCCGATTCGGTACAACAGCAACTGGTACATCCTGCGGCGCGGCGATAGTGTTCCGAAGTCTTTTGCCGAAGCGAAGCCGGAGTTGCTGGTTTCACTGCGCAACCGTCGTGGCTATGGCGCTGCGTTTCAGGTAGCACAAAAAGCTCACACTCGTTTGCAGGAGACGAAGGATCCGCAGAAAGTCGCACAGGAACTCGCCGGCGACGCGAACATGAGCCCGGCGGAGATGGTCCGTGAAACTCCTTTTGTAAAGCCTGGCGACGACGTGCCTGAGATCGGCAGTAACCAGCAGTTTGAACAGGCGCTGGAACCACTGGCGAATGCGAACGACGTCGGTGAGGTGACGGGTATCAAGGGTGGCTTTGCGATTCCGATGTTGCTCGAGAAGCGCGATCCGCGCATTCCGGATTTTGACGAAGTGAAAAGCAAAATCAGCGATGCAATGAAACAGCAGCGCGCAAAGGAGCAGCTCGACCAGAAAGCGAAAGATCTTGCCGCGTCGCTGAGTAGCCCCGACGCGGTCAAAGCCGCGGGAGAGAAAGAAGGATTCGACTCGGGCCTCGAAGAAAATTTCAAACTCGGTTCGTCACTGGGCAAGGCAGGCATCAGCACGCAACTCGACGATTTGATCTTCAACATGAAGGCGGGCGAGGTCAGCAAGACGCCGATCCGAGTTGAAGACAAGTGGGTGATTGTCGGCCTTGTGAAGAAGACTGATGCCGACATGACCGGACTCTTCGCACAGCGCGACACGTTGAAGCAATCGATGATGAGCGAACGGCAGAACCAGGTGTTTGAAGACTACATCGCCGGCGTCCAGCAGAAGATGAAACGGGACGGCAAGATCAAGATTTACGACAAGGTGCTGGCCCAGTTAGAAGAAGAGGAGCCAGCCGCCGAGCCCGGCTTCCCCGGCGGCTTCAATCCCTAGCACTCAGTAACCGAACAGTGGCCCAACCTCAGCCTGGGCCACGCTGGTTCGAATCTGTAACTCGTTTGCATCCGACACGATCTTCAGGTTCGATAAAGCACTCTTAGCCAGCACGCCTTTGGCTCCCGACAGACGTCCCACGAACAACGCGCCGAACTGCTTCAATCCTTCCAAGGTGTCGCCGAGGTTTCGCGCCGCTTCCGCATTCACTGCGCGCGCCGCGAGGAACAGTTGCAGATCGCTTTCAGTCGTGCCCACTGAACCGTAAACTTGTCGCAGGTTCTTCAGATCGGAAGCGATGGGAGCATTGCCGATATCGAGATTTGCGACGAGTCGCTCCGTCATGTTGCTGCCGAAGCCGATGACCGCGTTTGGATCGCGGCTGGCAAGCGCGATCAGTTCCGCGTTGACTCGTTTGTGCTGGCGACTGGCGTCGATTGCGCCGCGCACTGCGACCGGATCTCCGAGTGCCAGGACGTTTGCATCGAGTGGCGCGGCCGCGAGCTCACCGATTCTGAAATCGAATAGACCAAGCAGCTTGAGGTTGTCGTCGAGCGTGAAGATATAGAGCGTCTTGTCCTGGTATTTCTCTTCCCGGTATTTGCCGTTCGAAGCGACACGACCGGCGGCGACCATCGCGTTGGCGCTGAAGCTGCCGTTGGCGAGAGCCACGGTTTGCAGTTTGGTTACGCCTTCAGACGGATACGTGTAACGAATACCGATGGCGACCTGCTGAAACATGCGCGGGTCGAGTCCGGTACGTTCCTTGAAGCGTTCGATGCTCGCGTTGGCTTCGCTGAGCTTGGCGGGATTGTTAGCCAGAATTCGCGGCATCGCCTCGCTCAAAAGTTGTTTCACTTTTACCTGCGCGACTGCATCTGACTCGGGCAGCGACGACAGAAGCGTCGAAACCGGCGGCGTGGTGTTGCGACTGCGCGTCTGCGCCTGGACTGCGATTTGGGAAAGTGCGACAACGACGATCGCGAGGCTAAGAGCTTTTATCTTCACTAGAAAATTGCCTTTCTACGAGAATTGCGGGAGATTTAGTTGATGCTGGAATCGGACGCCGAGGTTGCAATAACCTTCAACGGGGCGTCAGGTATCTCGCGATTTCCGCAAACGAAACCTTTTTATAATCAACCGGAACCTGAAAAAGATTTTTATCGACCTCGAGCGCCAGCTCCGAAAGTTCCATCGTGCTGCGCGAACCGTCGGACGACTTGGTCTCAGATCTGATCGGCATACCGAGCGCTTCATCAATCCAGATCAGCGTCTCACTTGAGCTGACGTTCGCCGCGTTCGAAGCGTTAACAACCACCAGGTACTTATTTGTCTTTCGTCCTGAAATCACTTCAGTGCCGAGCTTCTGGTAGCTGCTGGTACCAGACTCGGTATGCAGCAGCCTCTCCGGTGAGCTTTCGTCTTCATCATACGCGCCCGGCACCGCGCCCTCCGCCTGGTCCATGTAAACTTTTTCGTCGGGCAGCAAAACAAACTTGCCCTGCGGGCCCTGGACGAAGATGAGTTTCGCGGATACGAACTCTGCTTCGAGCCGGCGGAACTCACCGTCTTTTGCGATCGCGTGCTTTGTCACGTTGGTTCTTCCGTCGGCGGTGACGTTTGTGATGGTGCGCGTCGCGCGATAACGTTCGGGTTCCTTTGTTTGAAACGGAGGCGTGGTGGAAACAAAAGTATCGGCCTTGTTCGTTATGGGCGCGCCGTTTTGAGAGCGGCAGGAAGCAACCAGTAAAAGCGTCAGTGAGATCAATGCTTGCGCTTGTTTTCGGCGGAGGATCATGCACGTTCCAGCAAGAGCGCGAGTCCCATGCCGCCACTCACGCAGAGGGTTGCGAGTCCGAGTCGGGCCTGTCTCTTGTGCATCTCGTGGATGAGTGTCGTCGTGATGCGCACGCCAGTGCAACCGATTGGATGGCCCAACGCGATCGCGCCGCCGTTAACGTTCAATCGATCGGCGTCGAAATGAAGTTCGCGATCGCACGCGATAACTTGCGCCGCGAACGCTTCGTTCAGTTCGATCAAGTCGATCTGGGAGAGGTTGAAATTCTGCCGCGCCAAAAGAGCGCGCACAGCCGGCACTGGTCCAATGCCCATGATCTCCGGAGCGACACCGGAGATCTCGTAATCGACGATACGCGCTTGCGGCTGTGCGCCAAATCGTTTTAGTCCGTCTTCACTCAACACGACCACGGCTGCGGCGCCGTCAGTGATACCTGACGAGTTGCCGGCAGTCACGCCGCCGTCTTTGTAGAAGACAGGTGGGAGTTTTGCGAGATCTGCGAGCGTGGTTCCGGCGCGACAATGTTCGTCTTTAGCGAAGCTCGTGGTCTCACCCTGCGTCTTACCTTTTGGGCCGTTGATTTGAAGCGCCATCACTTCATCGTTAAAGCGTCCCGACTCAATCGCGGCTTGCGCGCGCTGCTGCGATCGCAGAGCAAATTCATCCTGTTCCTGTCGCGAGATCGCGTACTGCCGCGCGAGCTTCTCGGCGGTCTGGCCCATCAATAGTCCTGAAAGTGGATCGCTGAAACCGTCGCGATACATACCGTCGACCAGTTGTGTGTTTCCCATGCGCATGCCCCAGCGTGCGCCTTCCGCAAAATACGGCACGCGCGACATGCTTTCCGTACCGCCGGCGAGTACGGCATCGCTGCGACCGAGCATGATCTCCTGTGCTGCGAGAATGATTGCTTTCAGACCAGAGCCGCAAGCCTGGTTGATCGTCGTTGCTGGTATCGTTTCCGGTACGCCGGCGCGGAACGTAATCTGGCGCGCGACGTTTGGGCCACCTCCGGCCTGGCGCGCGCAACCCCAGATCGAGTCAGTGATCTGGTCCGGTGTAACACCGGCGCGACGCAGGCTTTCTTTCGCCACCGCAACACCCAGATCGGCGGCCGTCCAGGAGGCGAGAGTGCCGCCAAATTTGCCGATTGGGATTCGCACTGCGCCCGCAAGATAAACGTTCTTCATATTGACCAAAAATGTAGCACAGGGTAGATCTTTCAACCACAGGAGACCTCACATGCAACACCTCACACTGGAACTCGCTTACCAGCACATCAGTGAACTGTTTCGCGCGCACGCGGAGTGGTTATTTGTGCCGAGCGACGGCGCTCCTCAATCATTACGAAAAGACGAACTCGAAATCGCAATCGTTCACGGGAAGCTCGTTTTCTCGTGCTGGACTGAGAATGGAAACCGATGGTGGCACGTTCTCGCCTGGCACTGGACCGGACAGTTGCTCGAGTTCGAAACGTCGCGCCGCCTCGGTCGCAAGCGTGCACTCATCCAACTCGTGCCACGCGCGTCCGCAAAACACGTGGCCGTGGTGATTCGTGCTGCGCGCGAACTGCGTTGCGAGCGGCTCGCCCAACTCGCCGCCGCGTTTGAATCGCAGACAAAGATTGAACGTCTGTCTTTGAGTCGCGGCACCAGGCCCGGTCAACCTGGAAGATATGCGCAGATTCTGCTGTTGCGCAGACTTGAAAGAATCGCCGTCACTGGCCCCATCGTGCCGGGCCGGCCTGCGGTTGTGGATGCGTTTTTGTCGTCGGCGCTGTTGTGGTTTCGTCGCACTTCGGATCGCATCAAGTCGCCACATGTCGAGCAGCTCTGGTTGATCGTGTCGCCCGAATTGCTCAAACCACTGCTCTATCGCGTGGCGCTCTTGCGCAGTGATTTGCGAGATATCATCCGGGTTTTCACGGTCGACGATGAGCTCACATTGCTGGCTGAAGAGCGTTGTCCGGAAAAGCAGGAGCTGTGGAGAAGGAAGCTGGCGCGTTTCCCTCCCGTCGCTGCCGCAACGAACAGCGAGTCGAGCGAGGCGATCATCGCCGAGGCTCCGGAAGCAATCGACGTTGTGCATGCGCGTCACGGAGAGACGTTGCGATACTTCGGACTTCCTTTCGCGCGCGTGCGTTCGTTACTTGGTCGCGAAAAGGTTTGGTTCGGCATCGATCGTGCACATCGCCGTCTGCTTGATGAAACAACGTGGAATGAGTGGCAGGAGTTATTGCGCGACTTGCGCGAGCATCGATCAGCCGCGGCTGTCGATCATCGTCATGCGTTTTATCGCGCGGCGCCGGAGGCGTGGCTCGAGTCGCTGTTACGTCGTGACATCACGCGGTTGGATCCGGGGTTGATCATCGCGCCGCTGCACGCGCAGTTTCGAACGGCGCGCGGCGCGAAGCTCGGGATCAGACCAATCGACTTGCTGGCGCTGCGACAAGACGGCCGGCTCGTTGTGATTGAATTGAAAGTCTCCGAAGATCGTGAACACGTGTTGCAGGGCGCTGACTACTGGCGTCGTGTCGAAGCACACCGGCGCCGCGGTCACATCGCGAAAGCGAAGCTCTTTGGTGAGCGAACGATAAGTGACGAGTCACCTTTGGTCTATCTGGTTGTCCCCACCCTGCGCGTCCATCCGTCTTTTCAAACGCTCGCCCAGTGCATCTCCTCCGACATCGAGATCTATCGCTTCGACATCAACGAAGACTGGCGCTCCGGCGTCCGCGTCATGCGCCGCAAAAAGGCTAGTGTTTGACGAAGATGCTGTCGGGTTCGTTGCTGAGTGGGGGCGGCGTGACCATCGCGGTCGCGGGAGTGGTCATCGTGGACAGCGTGTCGTCCTTGGAGTAGATACCTGAGACGCGCATCTTGAACTCATCCGCGTTGGTCGCATTATGAATCGCTTCTTCCTGCGTGATGAGGCGCGACTGCCATAGATGAAACAGTGACTGATCGAAAGTCTGCATGCCGTACTGTGAAGTGCCCGCCGCGATCGCTTCACGAATCAGGTACGTCTTATCCTCGTTGATAATGTGATCGCGAATGAACGCGGTCGAAACTAGGATTTCAATCGCCGGAACTCGTCCCGCGCCTTTCGCGGCACGCACGAGTCGCATCGAGATCACCGCTTTCAAAATACCCGCCAACTGAAGGCGCACGGATTTCTGCTGGTGCGAGGGAAAAGACGAAACGATGCGCGTGATGGTCTCCGTCGCATCGAGTGTGTGCAGAGTCGAAAGCACGAGGTGACCCGTTTCCGCAGCCGTCAATGCAGTTTCGATCGTCTCGTGGTCGCGCATTTCGCCGACGAGGATCACGTCAGGATCCTGTCGCAAGGCGCCACGCAACGCTTCCGCGAATGAACGCGTGTCGACGTCAACTTCGCGCTGCGTCACGAACGACATCTTGTCGCGATGAAGAAACTCGATCGGGTCTTCGATGGTGACGATGTGACCGCTGCGCGTCGAGTTGATGCAATCGATCATCGAGGCCAGGGTCGTCGACTTACCGGAACCAGTGGCGCCGGTGACGAGTATGAGCCCACGTCGTTCTTCGGCGATCTTCTCGATTACCGGGGGGAGTCCGAGTTGGGCCACGCTCTTGTTGTGATCGGGAATAACGCGCAGCACGACACTGACCGTGCCGCGTTGCTGAAAGATGTTGGCGCGAAAACGGCCCAGGCCGGATACGCCATAACCGATATCGACTTCCGAAACTTCCTTGAACCGCTGTTTCTGCCGGTTGGACATCATCGAGAAAGCCATGTCGAGAGTGTCTTCGGGCTTCAAACGCGGAGCATTTTCAATCGGATGGAGCTCGCCGCCGATACGCATGACCGGGAAGGCCCCGACCTTCAGATGGAGGTCGGAAGCGTTCTGACTGGTGGCGACTCGAAGCAGATCGTCGATTTTTAGGGCCATGAATTATCCTGACAAAAGACTTGCCGATGCGAGGGGTTTTAACGCGGGATGGCGCGCGGGGCCTTAAAAATGCGCCGAATTGAATATAGCGTGAGGCTGCGAGGCGCGTCAATAAATTCTGTTGGAATAGGTCCTATAGGTCATATAGGACCTATATTCTTAATCTTTGGCAGCGGTTTGAAACGACAAAATCGGGGTCGTGTCGCTGTCGTCCCTGACTTTCGCGGGCGCGTAGCCGTTATTGTCCGTTGGAGCCGCCTTCGTTTCGTTGACGTAAGTGAGCCATTTGCCGGGCGCCTGACGTTCACCTTTCGTAATTTCGAAGAAAACCGTCTGAATCTTCTCGGTAATCGGCCCGCGTCCGCCCTGGCCCACCGTGATCCGGTCGACGGAACGAATCGGCGTGATTTCAGCGGCCGTGCCGGAGAAGAACAGCTCGTCAGCGACGTACAGCGCTGCACGCTGAATTGTGCGCTCTTTAACAGTAATGCCGAGTTCCTGGCAGATCTGAATCACGCTGTCGCGCGTGATACCGGGAAGAATCGAAGAGGAAAGTGGCGGCGTCAGCACGACGTCGCCGGTTACGGCGAAAATGTTCTCGCCCGAGCCTTCAGAAACGTAACCACGATCGTCGAGTGCGATGCCTTCCGCGAAGCCGTTCAAAAGCGCTTCCATCTTGATCAACTGCGAGTTCATGTAGTTGGCGCCGCTCTTCGCCATCGCCGGCATTGAGTTTGGCGTCAGGCGGTTCCAGGTCGAAACGCAAACGTCCACTCCGCTTTCGATCGCTTCATCACCGAGATACTTGCCCCAGTCCCATGCTCCGATGTAGCAGGCAAGCGGGTTCGGGAACGGATTGACGCCGAAAGCCGGATGGCCTTCGTCAAGACTGCGAAACAGAATGGGCCGGATATAGCACTGATCCATCCCGCTACGACGAATCAGCTCCACTGTCGCTGAGCATAAATCATCGAGCGTCCAGGGATGGTCCATGCGGTAGATCTTGGCGGAGTTGAGGAACCGCTGCATGTGTTCGCGCAGGCGAAAGACCGCTGGTCCTTCTTTAGTGGAGTAACATCTGATGCCCTCAAAAATACTGGAGCCGTAGTGCAACACGTGCGACATCACATGCACCCGCGCATCGTTCCAATTGATGAATTCGCCGTTATGCCAGACAACGTCGCAGATGCGTGGTGTTTTAACATCTTTCATGTTGCCGTCTTTTGAGTACATGATGTTTACTCCTTCGGGAAATACTGAGATTGAGGGGGCAGGCCCTTTATCTCTGCCGTGCGATACACTGCCAGAAATGTGAAAGCTCCGGTTTCATTACGTGCACTGAGTGGGTTCAAGCAAGGCACAATACCGTAGTTCTGAGTCGCTTGGCAAGAACGCTTCCGTACAGTAATTATGCTTACGTAACAGCTAAATTGAGACATTTTAAGTTAGAGATTATTAATTCGTGGGCCTTACCCAAAAACCGCCTGAAACGCCTCACCGCGACCGCTCTGTTTACGCTCCTATTGCTGGTAACCTTTCCCGTTGGCTGTAGTGACAAGAAAATGAATCACAACGAACCGAACACATCCGCTTCTGCTACTGATCCGCTTTCAATCCATCAACGCGCGATCGCCGTTGATATGCACGTCGACACCGCACAGCGCGTGCTGGACGAGCACGTAGATATCGACCACCAACTCAGCGACGGTCATTTTGACGCCGTGCGCGCCAAGGCCGGAGGTCTCGACGCGCAGTTCTTTTCGATCTGGGTGGAACCGCAGTTGTTTGGTGGCGGTGGCGCGCGCGCGGTGAAGCGTGCAGACGATCAGATCGCGGCCATTCGCGCGCTTGCCGAGCAACACCCGGAAACCTGGGTGCTCGCGACTACGGCTGCCGATATTCGTCGTGCCGCGAGTGAGGGAAAGATTGCGGCGCTGATGGGTCTTGAAGGTGGTTACGCGATTGATGAGCGTTTGGAGAACGTCAAGCGCTACTACGATCTCGGAGTGCGTTACATGTCGCCGGCGTGGAGTGTGAGCACGAGTTGGGCGGGGTCGTCGGGCGACGACGTGGGCGCGACGCGCGGGCTAAACGAGTTTGGCAAAAGCGTGGTGCGTGAGATGAACCGATTGGGAATGATGGTCGATGTTTCGCACGTTTCCGACCAGACTTTCTGGGACATTGTGAATACGTCAACCGCGCCGGTTGTCGCGACGCATTCGGCTTGCCGGGCCATCGCGGACGTGCCGCGAAATCTGACTGACGACATGATTCGCGCGCTCGCAAAGACTGGTGGTGTCGTGAATGTCATCTTCTATCCCGAACATCTCGAGCCGGGTTGGAGTCAAAAGAAGAAACAGGTCGACGCGGAGATCGCTGAGATGGTCCAGGCGGCTTCGGACGCTGAGCCTGGCGATGCGGTTCACAAAAAACTCGCGCGCGATCGTGTGCGGCAAAGGGAATATGCGCGTCGCCTGCCGCCGGTAAAAGTGACGCGCATCGTGGACCATATCGATCACATCGTGCAACTCGTTGGGGTGGACCATGTCGGTATCGGTTCCGATTTTGACGGAGTACAAATCACGACCGCCGATCTCGCGACAGTTGCTGACTTGCCAAACTTAACGAAGGAACTGCTGCGCCGCGGTTACACGGAGAGCGATGTCGATAAGATACTCGGCGGAAACATGCTGAGAGTGATGGAAGCAGTTCAGAGATAGAGCGGCCAATACGCCGAAGGCGTTGGCTAATTTAAGCCCAGGGTTGGAGCGCAGCGACAACCTTGGGTTATCGATCCAATTCATGAATTCAACCCTGAAAAGGGTTCGCCGCGAGAGGAACCCCCTTCAGGGTTCAACACACATTTTCTTTATGCGTACCCAGGGTTCTCACTACGTTCGAACCCTGGGCTGAAATTAGCCAACGCCTTCGGCGTATTTGTCTGAGATGCCAAAGATTGGGTTTCATGCTCCGATTAAAGGAGGAGTTCACAATGCGCTCGTGGTCGCGAAAGATACCGGATGCGACACGGTGCAACTCTTCTCACGCAATCCGCGTGGGTGGATGGCAAAGCCGTTGACACTCGAGGACGTGCTGCTGTTCAGAAAGACGCGCCGGCAGACGAAGATCTCGCCGGTTTTGATTCACTGCAACTACCTCGTAAACCTCGCGGCGGCCGACGACGTGATGCTGAAAAAGTCACGCGCATCGTTTCGTGAAGAAGTCGAGCGAGCGCTGCTGCTTGGCGTTGATTATCTCGTGGTCCATCCGGGAAGTGCGCGCGGCGCGTGTGAAACGGAAGGCATTGCGCTGTGTGCGGCGAGTTTGAAGATCGCGTGCAAGGGTTTGAAGTTCGGCAAGTTGAAAATTCTTTTGGAGAACACCGCCGGTCAGGGCGACTGCATCGGGCACCGCTTCGAACACCTCGAAGCGATCATGCGCGTCTGTCCGAAGCTGCCGCTCGGCGTCTGTCTCGACACTGCACATGCGTTCACGGCAGGTTACGACATTCGCGAGGAAGACGGGCTCGAAGCGTTGCTTCAGCGAGTGCAGAAGACAGTGAAGACCAGGAACGTGCGCGCCATTCATTTCAACGATTCGCGCGCCGGTTATAACTCGCGCGTCGATCGGCACTGGCACATCGGCGAAGGCCACATCGGCGCCGACGCCCTGCGTCGCGTCGCACGCCATCCAAAACTCAAACACGCCGCCTTCATCTTAGAAACTCCTTACGACGACCCACGCGCAGACCTCAGGAATCTCGAGATGCTAAGATCGTTTTTAGCCGCGGATGAACGCGGAAAAGCACGGATGAGAAAATTTGCTGATTCGCGTTCATCCGTGTAAAATCCATAGCGAATGTCTTCGAAGCCTCCAGCTACTAACCTCCTCCTAACGGTGCCGCTTCTGCACCGCGCCTGAGCGCGTGGTCCGGCGGAGCGGCGATTCCACACTCAAAAGAAGCAAGTTTTATCCGGGGACGTGTATGATTGGATAACGTTATGGACGAAAAATATTTTCCCGAACAGATCGAGAATAAGTGGCAACACCGTTGGGCTGAAAGCGGCGTTTTTCAGACCGAATCCGACGATCCGCGCGAGAAATTCTATTGCCTCGAGATGCTGCCTTACCCTTCCGGCTTTTTGCACATGGGACACGTGCGCAACTACGCCATCGGCGACGCGCTCGCCTGGTTCAAGCGCCTGCAAGGCTTCAACGTGTTGCATCCCATCGGTTGGGACAGCTTCGGCCAGCCTGCGGAACAGGCCGCGATCAAGCGTGGCATCAATCCGCGTGACTGGACTGAAGAGAACATCGTGCACATGCGCGGGCAGTTGAAGCGACTCGGTATCAGTTACGACTGGTCGCGCGAGATCGCCGCGCACCGTCCTGACTATTACAAGTGGGACCAGTGGTTCTTCCTGAAGATGCTCGACCGCGGCCTGGCTTATAAAAAGGTCTCGCAGGTCAACTGGTGTCCGAAAGAACAGACCGTGCTGTCAAACGAACAGTCGTCAGGCGGGATCTGCTGGCGCTGCGGCGCACAGGTCGAGAAGAGAGATCTGGAACAGTGGTTCTTGCGCATCACTGACTATGCCGAGCAACTGCTCGAGGGCATAAAACAGATCGAAGCCGGTTGGCCCGAGAAGGTTTTGAAGCGGCAGAGCGACTGGGTCGGACGCAGTGACGGAGCGTTTGTCGACTTTGCTGTCAAGGATAGCGACAAGAAGATTCGTGTGTTCACTACGCGTATCGACACTATCTTCGGCGCCAACGCCGTAGTGTTGGCAGCGGACCATCCGCTTTTGGCTGAGTTGCTCCAGGGCTCGGAGTTGAAAGCCGACGTTGACGAGTTTGCGCAGAAGCTGAGAAATCAAAGAGCTGCAGGACGCGAGGTCGGCGAGGAAGAGAAAGAAGGATTGAACACTGGTGCGCTCGCGATCAATCCGTTCAACGGCGAGACCATTCCGGTGTGGGTCGCAAACTACGTGTTGATGGAATACGGCACGGGCGCTGTGATGAGTGTTCCGGCTCACGACGAGCGCGACTTCGAGTTTGCGCAAAAGTATTCGTTGCCGATTCGTCAGGTGATCGCTCCGGTCACACACGAACAGCTCGATGCAGAGCCGATGCTGACCACAGCGGGCGATGCGTCAGCCGAGATAAAGCATCCGTTCATTGATTACGGCATTTTGATCAACAGCGGCGAATGGGGCGGCAAACTGTCGGACGTGGCGATGGTCGACATGGCTGCGCATGCGAAGAAGAACGGATTCGGCGAGCCCGCCGTGACTTATCGCATTCGCGATTGGGGCGTGTCGCGACAACGTTTCTGGGGCGCGCCAGTGCCCGTAGTCTACTGCGACAAAGACGGCATGGTACCGGTGCCTTACGGAGACTTGCCGGTCGTGTTGCCGCAGACTGCGGCATTCACAGGTACGGGCGAGTCGCCACTGGCGGGCGTGCCGGAGTTTGTAAACACAATCTGCCCGAAGTGTCACAGACCTGCGCGTCGCGATACTGACACGATGGACACGTTTGTCGATTCGTCTTGGTACTTCTTCCGTTACTGCGATCCACGTAACGACGACAAACCATTCGACAGCAGTATCACCGAACAGTGGACGCCCGTGGACCAGTACATCGGCGGCGATTCACATGCCGTGATGCACTTGATCTACACGCGCTTCTGGACCAAGTTCATGCGCGACATCGGTCTGGTTTCGTTCGATGAGCCCGTGAAGAGATTGTTGACGCAGGGCATGGTGACGAATCGTGTCGAGGGCACGGACGAATGGAAGGCGATGTCGAAGAGTCTCGGCAACGGAGTCGATCCGGACGAGATGATCGCTGCCTTCGGAGCTGATGCGACGAGGCTGTTTGTGTTGTTTGCCGCGCCGGTTGAGAACGAGTTGCGCTGGTCCGAGACGGGAATCGAAGGCGCGGTGCGGTTCTTGAGGCGCGTGTACACGATGGTTTGGCGATGGCAGGAGCGATTGTCAAACCCGCCGGTCAAAGTTGATGGCATGGAGTTTAGTCCGGAAGCGCGCACATTGCGCCGAAAGACGCACCAGACGATTGCCAAGATCACGAACGACTTTGGTCAGTTGCACTTGAACACGAGCGTGGCAGCGTTGATGGAGTTGTTCAATGAGATCGCCGACTTCAACGCCGAGCCAGCCAAGGCATCCGACACGGACGTTTTTGCGATGCGCGAGGCGTTGGAATCGCTGGTGATCATGCTGACTCCGTTCGCGCCACACATCGCGGAGGAGATGTGGGAAGGCCTCGGTCACAGCGGCGGTTTGCTGAAGGAAGTGCCGCGCTGGCCCGTTGCCGATCCAGAACTCGCGCGGCGCAAAGAGTTGGAAATCCCGATCCAAGTCAATGGAAAACTCCGTTCGCGCGTGATTGCGGCGCCGGACGTTTCCGAGCAGGACCTGCGCGCGTCCGCACTCGCGGACGAGCGCGTACAAGCCTTAATCGATGGCCACGAAGTCCTCAAAGTCATAGTTGTACCGCGCCGACTCGTCAATGTCGTGATACGATGATGGCAGTCTACGGATTCGTGGTTCCCCAATAGATGAAAGAGTGTCCAACCTGTAGGCGCTGTTTTCCCGACGAAACAAATCACTGTCCCCAGGATGGTGATGCGACTACGCCATCACTTATAGGTGAGCCAACACTTGACGCCCGCTACCTGCTAGAGCGACGCCTCGGGCAAGGTGGCATGGGCGTCGTCTTTCAAGCACGACACATCTTCCTGAAGACCTCACACGCGATCAAAGTCATCCTGCCGGATCTCGTCGGTAACGATCCGATGCTGACGACGCG
>Ga0126376_10000498_pt1 | contig 19225 bp, 19 predicted proteins | sample PanSoiMetPlot_15_FD_92760 | JGI IMG/M metagenome (GOLD analysis project Ga0126376, IMG submission 92760) | Tropical forest soil microbial communities from Panama - MetaG Plot_15 | ecosystem: Environmental > Terrestrial > Soil > Tropical forest > Bulk soil | place: Panama | collected 2016-02-17
AGGGGAAGGACGAGCGCCCAGTTGAGGCGCGTGAGCTCCTGGTGGAGTCGCTCGCGGTCGGAGGTGGGGCGTTCATGGCCCACTTCGTCGGTCAGCAACAAATCCTTTGTCTGCGTCAAGGCCGACGCAATTTCATCAGGCGCTGCTTCTGGCGTGTCGAAGTGACTCTGTGCGTGGCGCTTCTCCGCAATCGCCTGTCTAAGCCGTGATCCAGGCTCGGGCATAGCGGCGCTGAGGTAAATGGCCGCCCCCTCCGAATTCGTCGCGCGCGCGATCGTACGGGTAACAAACTCGAGGAGAATCCGTAGATCTAGAACGCGAGTCAGTGCCTCGCTTGCCTCTCGCAACGTACGCTGATAATTCACACGGGTTCGGTAGACGTAGCGATCCAAGAGTCGACCCGCAACGTCGCGCGTTAAGGGAATAAGGACTCCAACCACAACAACCGCAGCAATCAGAACACTTAGCTCATAAGCGGCGAGATGATCCGACAGGCGCGGCCACGCCAATGCCAGCAAGCCTCCAACGGGGACAAGTGACACTGCCAGCGCGAGCGTGAATGTCAAGCCTCGATGAATGAACACGCGGACGTCCATGACTCGATGCCGAATAATGCCGTGAGCTATGAGCGCGACAAGGGCGAGGGAGAAGAGCGGCCCTATCCAGTTGTAAGTGGATATTCCGAAGATAGGAAGGACGAGATTTGCGGCAATTCCTCCGGTAGTGCTGACCACGAATCCCAGAGAAAGATAGAGGAGTTGTACGCGGGCCAGGCCCCGAGCGCGTGACCACTTCGAGAGCAGGACGATAAGGGCGACACACCACGCGAGGAGAAAGTAGACGGCGAAGAGCGGGTATAAGCTACCGGTCTGTCTTACGGGACCGGTCGCTGTAGTCAGCGCATCCCTGACGATTAACGTCGTTGTTAGAGCAGCAACCGCAAAGAACACGCCAATCGAGAAACACAAGCCGAGAGCCCAGGGTCCTAGCCATTTCGTTGTCGTTGGGTAGTAGCGAACAAACGTCAATAGGGCGGCGGGTAGGAGGCTCGCGCCCACGAATGGCATCCTCGCCCAGAAGGCGAGGTTTCCTCCTGAATAGAGGAGAGCGACTCCGACTATCCAGATGGCACTGCAAAGAGTGACGGCTCCGAATGAACGATTTGATGGCGCCTCAGGACGAGCCCGCCAAACTAGAACTCCAAGCCCGAGGACCATCAGAGCCACCAACCCCAGTGCAATCTGAATCATGAGAGCGAGGACTCCGGGGGCGGGCTCGGGAACTCAACCTCAGCTATTGTTCCCCCGTCGAGAAGAGAACGGGGTGCCAGCGTCAGACGAGCTCTATGAAAATCGGCGATCTCTCGACAGATCGCCAGCCCTAGGCCTGTACCAGACGGTTTCGTCGTAAAGAATGGCTCGAATATTTTGGGGCGAACAGTCGGGTCGATTCCCACTCCTTCGTCCAAGATCCGAACAATGACCGAGTCAGCGGCGACCTGACTTCTCGAACGGTCGGCTTCTATCGTGAGCGTACCGCCATCAGGCATCGCCTCCACTGCGTTTTTCAGGAGATTCACAAAGAGTTGAACCAGCTGGCCAGGGTCACCCTGAATTTTCGGTAACTCGTCAGGGCAGTGGAGTTCAATCTTCACCATTTGCTCGTGTGCAGTTGGGGAGTGAATCGCGACGATGTCGTGCAAGAGAGGTGCTATGGAGACGACACTAAGCTTCCCGCCCTCGCTAGGGGCCATGAGGCGGAGGCGGTCGGCGAGTCGAACGATTCGCGAAACCTCCATTGGAAGGAGTCGCACGGCCGTGTCACGGTATTCTGGGTCATCGAATCGGTCAGGAAGCAAAGCGACTAGATTCGAAATAGCAGCCAAAGGATTGCGGATTTCATGCGCGATCCCCGCATAGAAGCGGGCCATGATCGCGAGATGCTCAACTCTGCGTTGATTTCTTTCAAGAGCCTTGACTGCTGAAAGATCCGTAGCGACGACCAAAGCTCCAGATGCTCGTTTTTCGTCATTGTGCAGCACGGCAGTCGAGAGTATTACAGGAAGCGTTCCCCTTACGACGTGGTCGATCGTGACCTCCACCTCCCGGGGGTGCCAACCTCCGCTTAGGGCAAGGACCAATGCCCAGCCAATTTCCGACGGAAGAACATGCATTAAGGCTCCGTGATACTCATCGCTCAAGGCGAACAATCTCGTCGCGGCGGGATTAAAACTGGTGATGCGCCCCTCAGGGTCAATCGCTACAACCGCAGAATCGATCGACTCCAGAAGCCGATCCGAGTACTCGAGCATGTGGATACGTTGCCGGTAGAGAAGTGCATTCTCAAGTGCAATTGAAGCTAGATCACCCACTGATTCAATAAAGTTAAGATCGTTTTTGAAGTAGGCGTCTCCACTCCGTCGTGGCCCGAGGAGGACAAGGCCGAGCAACTGACCGCGGCGAGCCAACGTCACAAGGACTTCGACGCCGGCAGCTCGAAGCGCAGCATAGGCCGGTTTCGTGGCTCCTGTTTCTTCCCCTGAACTAACTACGAATACGGACGTATTGGGTTGTTCTGACTGCAGAGCGGCCAATGCCTGTGGGTCAATGTCTCGCGAGGCATCCGGTGGTAGCCGCTCAAAAGAATCATTGGGGAATGATTTCACGAGCAGTGTGAAGGACTCCGGCACCAGGACCTCAGTTAGAACCTGGCGGAGTTCAGAAGCAAGTTCTACGGGTTGCATCAGTCGACTCAACCGACGCATCGCTCCAGTCAGCGCCACAGAGTGCTCTATCCCTCGATAGAGATAGGGATCAACCAGACGACTGATGAAGCGTTGGGCGGGACTAGAAAGCATGGCAAGAGCGACGATGGTAATGACCACCAGATTGGGATGCACGAACAGGGTCTCAGCTCCCCAGGCTGGCGAGATAAATTTCGCGCAAGCGATCAGCAGAACCGACGCAACTCCCATAGCAAGCCCATAGGCGAGACCACGACTGATGAACAGCCGTAGGTCCATTAGTCGATGACGTATGATTGCGTGTCCGACCATCGTTACGAGGAGCAGACTGAAGTAGGGACCGATCCAGCTATACGTCGAACGTCCTGTCGCCATTGGCAACAGAAGGTTGGCGGAGATTCCTCCAACACCTGACAGGATGATACCGGCTCCAACGTATTGAAGTTGAGCCCGTGCTATCCCGCGCGCGCGAAACCACTTCAGAGCGAAAACAATGATCGCAGCGGCAAATGTGACCAGAAAATACAGAGAGAAGATGACGTACAAAGGCCCAGTCTGTCTCGTGAGACCCCCTGGCGTTACGCTCGTGCCGTAAACCAATAGCGGCGTGGACAATGCGAGGGTAGCGATACCACTGGCCAGGAGGAGGATTCCGCGAAGAAGCGCCTTTGGCGGCCAAGTACTTTGCGTGGGGTATTCCCTCATGAAAGCGAGAAACGCAGCTGGGATTACAGTTGCTCCGGCAAAGGCAACACGAGCCCAAAGATCGAGGTGGGCTCCGGTTTGGAGTCCTGTTACGCCAATCACCCAAACGGCCACGAATACGGTAAACGTTGCGAACCATCGATTGATCGCGCTCGACGGTCGAGCAAGCCAGACGAAACCTCCGAGAGCGAGGAGAAGCGCTACAAGCGCGACAAGCGGCGCGACTGGCACAGAAGGTCTCGCCTCAATCCGGAATGCCGAGGATCATCGCGAAATGGGCTCCCCCTAGACTGTGCGAGTGGACAAGTACCGTTCGCACCCGGGCAGTGCGGTAGCAATTAGGAACGTAGTCGAGATCGCATTGAGGATCTGGCATCTCGTAGTTGATTGTCGGAGGGACCACTTGATGCCGGAGCGCGAGACAAGCGACGACAAGCTGCATTGCACTACTTGCCGCTAGCGCCTGCCCGCACATCGACTTCGGCGATGTGATGGGCATGTTCCAGGCATGGCTTCCAAAGACTCGTTTGATCCCGGCCGTCTCTGCCGTGTCATAGTCCTGCATCGAATTGCCGTGGGCGCAAATGAGATCGATATCGCGAGGCGCGAGATCGGCTTGCCGAAGAGCACCCTCGATTGCGCGTGCGACCGAGTGACCGGTTTCGTCTACCTTCCGGAGGTGCGCGCCTTCATTGGCGCTGCCTGTGCCCAGAATCTTTGCGTATGTTGGAGCCGTTCGGGCCGCCGTCAGCTCTTGGGATTCCACGGTCAACACCGCCGCGCCTTCGGCGAGGACAAGCCCAGAACGCAACAAATCGAATGGTCGACATGCCTCCTCTGCGGCGCCCTGCCATTTGGAGAGCACGCCGACGGAATGGAAAACGCGCAACATGAACTCCGAGAGAGGAGCTTCGGCAGCTCCAGCAATGACTGCAGTAGCATTCCCAGCAGTGATTTGCTCGGCTGCCCACCCGACCGCATCTAAGCCCGCGGCACAGGCTGTCGCAAAGGTGGTCGTTTGACCAGTCGCGCCGGCACGGATTGCGACGTGAGCGGTTGCGGCGTGTGCTGGGAACTCCAATGCTCCCCAGGGGACTATCGGGCCGCCGCGAAGAAACGATTCGTAATTGGGCTGTGCGACGTCGATATAACCGTTTATTGACGTTCCGACTGCGACTTTCACTCGCTCTGCCGGAAGACTGGCTGAGTCAAGGCGGCTATCAGTGCGCGCCATCTGGGCAGCTGCTATCGCGAACTGACTGAAACGCGCCGTTGTCTTGACCTCACGCGCCGGCATCCATTCGAGTGGGTTGAAGTTCTTCACCTCCCCCACGATCCGGCATTCCAACGGGAGCTTCGAGCCGTCGAATAATGTCGGGCGCCCGATGCCTGAGCGGCCGGCGAGGGCAGCTTCCCAGAATTTTTCAACGCCGATACCGATGGGGGAGACGATGCCGAGTCCGGTGATGACGGGCTGGTGCTTCATCTGTTGCTAACTCCCGGCGCGGCTGGGTCGCGTTTCCACCGAAATTCCCAGCATTTACGTTAGCAGGTGACCTGTCTAACGGCCAAGTTCCCTCGTGGGAGACTGCTAGAATAGGTGAACCGACGAAACATGTCCAGACAAGGCGTCGCGCGTCGAGATTTCTTAACCCTTCCGCTGGGTTTGCTTCTGTCGCCCCTGATGTCGCCCCTTGCGCGGGCGCTCGCAGCCGTCGAGGGGCACTCGGCCCCCTATCGCGTGGAGGTGAGTCTGCTCTACGGTGCTCTGACCTATCGGATCGACGAGACGCTAGCGGAGTCCATCGATAGGGCGGGCAGCCGATACGAAGTGACGATGACAGGCGAGGGGGACGGGATCGCCAATCGAATCGAATCGACCGGCGCTCTGCGCCAGGGGCGCTGGGCGCCGTTGCGGTCCAAGTCCTTCTTCTCGGTGAAGGGGCGGGAGTCGCGCGCCGACGTCACCTACGATTACGCCGCGCGACAGGCCGAATATCACTTCAAGGGGGAAACGTTCTTCCTCCGGCGCCTACGCGTCGTCGACGACACGGTCCCGATGCCAGAGGGGCTCCTGGTCGACGACGCGATCAGCGCGACCCTCAACTACGCCGACCAGCTGTGGCCGGCCCAGCCCAATGGCGACCTCGTCACCCACATCGTCAGGCGAAAGATCGCGGGCAACGAAGGCCCCGACGACGTCCAAGCCCGGTACCGGGCCGAGCTGGCGCCGCTCACCCTCAAGGTGGCCGTCGATGCCGAGACGCGCAAGCCGATCGCGCGGTTCGACCTCACGCGGTTCTCGTCGTGGGCCAAGCAGAATCAGCCGGCGCTCATCACGTTCGGGGGCGATCGGCGGCCGGAGCACATGAGCCTGCCGATGATCCTGGGCACCTCCGTTCAGATCAGTCTGAAGACCGGCTAGATGCACGACCTCGTTACGCTCGGCGAGGTGTTGCTGCGCCTGGCGATCCCATCCCCTGCGCGCTTCGAGACGGCGCGACAGCTCGATCTGCAGCTCGGCGGCGCCGAGGCCAACGTGGCGGCCGCGTGCGCACGGCTCGGCCTGCGTACTGCGTGGATCTCGGCGCTGCCGGCGAATCCGTGGGGCGAGCGCATCCGGCGAGAGCTCGTCGGTCACGGCGTCGATTGCGCGCACGTGCGGATGACAGACGGGGCCCGCGTCGGAGTCTATTTCCTCGAATACGGCGTCCCGCCGCGGCCGGTTCACGTGCTCTATGACCGGCGCGATTCGGCGTTCGCCCGGCTGACCGCCACGCAAGTGGATTGGGAACCGGTGCGGCGCGCGCGCCTGGTGCATCTTACCGGGATCACGCCGGCGCTCGGCGAATCCGCGCGTTCGCTGGTCGAGCGCGCGCTGGCCGAGGCTACCTCGGTATCGTTCGACGTCAACTATCGTGCAACGCTCTGGTCGCCGGCCGAGGCGCGTGCGTTCCTCGAGCCCGTGCTGGCGCGCGTGCGCTACCTCTTCATCGGCCAATCCGAGGCCCAGACGCTGTTCGGCCTGGGCGGCGCGCCCGAGCAGGTCCTCGCGGCGCTCGCTCGCCTGGCGCCCAAGGCGACCATCAGCCTGCAGCGCGGTGAGGACGGGTCGACGGTGCTCGACGGCGGCCGAGTCCTTCGGCCGACCCGGCGTCACGTCGTTCAGATGGTTGATCCGATCGGAGCGGGCGACGCGTACGCTGCCGGCTTCCTGTGGGCCACGCTGCGTGGTAGCGATCTGCAGGAAGCCGTCGACGCGGGAACGGCAGTTGCCGCGATCAAATGCTCGATGTGGGGCGACATCGCGCTAGTCAGCCCGCGGGACGTGGCCGATATTCTGGCCGGCGGGCCCGACGTGCGGCGTTGAACCAAGCCTGATCGGCGCCACCTCGCGCACGAGTCGGCCACGGGACATAGCCCGGCCGCACGAGGACAAACAGATGCACGAAAAATTGCGCAGTCAGCGCAATATTTGCAGCTTGGAAGGATCTTGTTCGGATGGCGGTCCGAAGAGTAGGCTTTGACCATGAAATGCCCTAGTTGCGGACAGGAAAACCCACACGGGGCACGTTTCTGCAACGCGTGCGGGAACCGGATGGACAGCACGGCGCCGGCGGCGCAGCCGCAAGCGTACACGCCGCGGCACCTTGCCGAGAAAATCCTGACGTCCGGATCCGCCCTGGTAGGCGAGCGCAAGCAAGTCACGGTGCTCTTCGCCGACCTCAAGGGCTCGATGGAGCTCCTTGCCGACCGCGATCCCGAGGAGGCACGGCGCGTGCTCGATGCCGTTCTCGAGCGCATGCTGGAAGCCGTTCACCGCTACGAAGGCATGGTGAATCAGGTCATGGGTGACGGGATCATGGCGCTCTTCGGGGCGCCTCTCGCGCATGAGGATCACGCGATACGCGCGTGCTACGCCGCGCTCCGCATGCAGGCCGCGGTGAGCCGCTACACGGAAGGGCTCGAGCGCTCGGAAGGTATGGTCGTCCAGATCCGAGTGGGCATCAACTCGGGCGAGGTGGTTGTGCGCTCGATCGGGAGCGACCTCCACATGGACTACACCGCCGTTGGTCAGACCACCCACCTGGCGGCACGGATGGAACAGATGGCCACGCCAGGATCAATCCTGATCAGCCAGCACACGCTCCGGCTGGCGGAGGCCGTCGTCAGCGTCCGTGCGCTCGGCGCGCGTCCGGTCAAGGGACTCGACGCGCCCTTGGAGATGTACGAGCTTGTCAGCGCTGCGCCCTCGCGGTCGATCCTCCGAGCCACCGGCGCCCAGCGGCTCTCCCTGTTCGTCGGGCGACAGGCAGAGCTCGAGCAGCTCGAGCGGATCCTCGGCGAGGCGGGGAAGGGGCACGGCCAGCTCGCGGCGGTGACGGCCGAGCCCGGGGTGGGCAAGTCCCGGCTGGTTTACGAATTCGTCACCTCGCAGCTCACGCGGGAGTGGCGCGTCCTGGAGTCGGGCTCGCTCTCGTACGAGAAGAGCTCCGGCTGGGCCCCGGTCATCGAGCTCCTCAGAACGTACTTCGAACTGGACGATCGCGACACGGCACCGGAGGTGACGGCGAAGGTGTCGCACAAGATCCTGGCGCTCGATCGGGATCTCGGACCCGCGATCCCCGCTCTCCTCTCGCTGCTGGACGCGCTCCCAGTCGATCACCCGTGGCACGCGCTCGACCCACGCGAGCGCCGGCGCCGTGTCCTGGACGCGCTCACGCGCCTCGTCGTGAGGGAGTCGGATCAACGACCGCTCGTCCTCGTTCTCGAGAACCTCCAGTGGGTGGATACCGAGACGCAAGCGTTTCTAGACGCTTTGCTCGAGCGCGTCGAGGCCGCGCGCTTGTTGCTCCTCGTCGACTACCGGCCCGAGTTCGCTCACGCGTGGGGGAGCCAGCCGGGCTTCAACGAGGTCCCGGTGCCGCTGCTCTCGCGCGAGGCCGCCGAGGAGCTCCTGCGCGCGTTGCTCGGCCACGACCAGGCCCTCGCGTCGCTCCGAAACCTCCTGATCCAGCGGAGCGGGGGTAACCCGTACTTCCTCGAGGAGATCGTTCGCACGCTCACCGAAACCAAGGTACTCGTCGGCGAGCGCGGCGCCTACCGCTTGGCCGGGCGGATCGAGGACCTCCAGGTGCCGGCGACCGTCCAGGCCGTCCTCGCCGCCCGTATCGACCGGCTCCAGTACGACGAGAAGACCCTGCTCCAGTCCGCCGCCGTCATCGGGCTCGACGTGCCTTTCGCCCTCCTCGAGGCAGTCACGGATCTGTCGGGTGATCGGCTACGGAGCGCCTTGGCCCATCTGCAGGCGGCCGGGTTCCTCGAGGAGACACGGCTCTTTCCTGACCTCGAGTACCGGTTCCGCACCGCGCTCACCCGCGACGTCGGCTACCAAAGCCTGCTCCGAGAGCAGCGACGCGTCCTCCACGCGCGGATCGTTGAGGCGATCGAGACGCTCTACCACGACCGGCTCCCCAGCTGGATCGACCAGCTCGCCCACCACACGCTGCGGGGCGAAGTATGGCGCAAGGCCGAGGTCTACAACCAGCAGGTCGGCCAGCGGGCGGTCGCGCGGGCATCGAACGCGGAGGCGGTCCGCGCGTTCGAGGCCGCGCTGCAGGCCGTCGGCCGGCTCGCTCAGACCCGTGAGACGCTCGCGCGCGCGATCGATCTGCGGATGGAGCTGCGTCCACCGCTGCTCCAGCTCGGACGTCTCGACGACGTGCTCACCGTCTCCCGCGAGGCCGAGCGGCTCGCGCGTGACCTCGGCGACGAGCAGCGGCTCGCTCGCGTGTACACCTACCTCGTGAACTATCACTACCTCAAGGGAGACACGAGCGCAGCGCTCGACTACGGGACGCGGTGCTTGACGGTCGGAGAGGCCACGGGCGACGTCGCGCTTCAGACGGTCGCACGCCAGTACATGGGCCAGAGCTATCACGTCCAGGGTGACTATCCACGCGCTGAGGGCGTCCTGCAGGAGAACCTGACGGCGCTCGATGCGTCGCCCGCGGGCACGTCGTACGTTGCCTCCTGCGCCTGGCTCGCCTGGAGCCTCGCCGAGCGCGGCCAGTTCCAGACGGCCGATGCCTGTCTCGATCGAGGCCTTCGTTCAGCGGCGGAAAGCCAGCACGGCTATACCCAGGCGATCGCCTGGAGCTTGGCGGGCCTCGTTTCGATCCTCCATGGACACTTGCCGCGGGCAGTGCTGCCGCTCACAAGAAGCCTGGAGCTGTGCCGCCGTAAGAGTCTGACCGTATGGGAGCCGATCCCGTCGTCGCTGCTCGGGCTGACCTTTACCCGTATGGGCCACGTGACCGAAGGCCTCAGGCTGCTCGAGGAGGGCGTCAGGCTGAGTCATGAGCTGGGTGTTCGAGCTTATCTGCCGCTGTGGATGTTGAATCTCGCCGAAGGCTACCTCGCAGAAGGTGCGCGCCAGCGAGCGGAGGAGACGGCGAGCGAAGCCCTCAAGCTGGCCGCGGCCGGTGGCGAGCGCGGCCACGAAGCCTATGCGCATTACCTTCTGGGCGAAATCGCAGTCGGCGGTAATCCCCCGGCGCTCGACCAGGCGCGCGAACGCTACCAGGCTGCCCTCGGGCTGGGCGAGACGCTGGGCATGCGCCCCCTCGTCGGGTGGGCGCACCTCGGGCTCCGAGCCGCCTACGCCAGGGCCGGCCGGCTGGCGGAAGCGGAAACCCATGGCGCCACCGGCGAGGCATTGCTGCGCGAGCTCGGGATCCTCACGGGGCCGGACAGCGCCGCGATCCAAGTGCCCGAACTCGGACATCTTTTCATCGTCGCCCCTGTAAACTCCGACTTGTACGAGTTCCTGTCGCAGGATCTCGCGGGCGCGAAGGGAATGTTTGTCACCCTCGACCGGCGCCATGGCGAGCGTCGCCGTGAGAGGGACCCCGTCGGCGAAACGCGCCACGAGGCCGAGCGCCGCCAGACTCAGATCGAGGAAGACCTTCGCAATTGGGGTCTGGCGGTAACGCCTCGACGCCAGGCGTAGTCGCCGGCGCCAGGCGCCGACCGCATGCCGCCAGGTCGGGCATTTTTACGGAGGCCGATCGGGCACCCTTCTGGCGGCGACCTATTCGTTACGTTGTAAGCTTCTGATTTCTAATCAGCTTAATCTTTGGCACGTCTCCTGCCATAGCCCGCGTTGGAAGCGTAAAGCTCTTCAGGAGGTTTCCAGCACTAATGGCTGCGCCGTGCTAGGATCAGGCGCGCGTGGAGGGTGGCCAATGCACACCTCGTTGCCGAAGCATGCACTTCTGGTGGCCGCGCTGCTTCTCGGCGGCTTGCTCGTCCTGGCATTCTCAGAGACAGCGTCAGCCCAAGCGGCTGCTCCAACTGCAGAGGTCAAGCGTGTCGTCGGACGCGTGGAGGTTCTCCGCAAGGGCCAAACTCAGTGGGTTCCCGTTGTCATCGGCGACCGGCTCGTCGAGGGCGACGACATCCGTTCCTTCGCAGGTGCACAGACCGAAGTGGCGCTGCCCGACACGAGCAGTGTGGTTCTCGCGGAAAATAGCCGGCTCTTATTGACGAAGCTCGAGTTCGATCCTCAGAGTCAGAGTAGGCTGTTCCTGTTCCACCTCGCGATCGGCAAGGCGCGTGCGACCGTCGCACAAGCCGCCCTCACGCTGGCGCGGATCCGGCAGTCGAACTTTGCCATCTCGACTCCAACGGCGGTCGCCGCGGCGAGGGGCACCATCATGTGGGTGTACACAGACGGCAATACAACTACCACCGCGGTTGAGCCCGAGTCTGGGTTCAACGAGGGGGTCTCGACAGGCGCCTGGAGGCTCTAATCGGTGTCGCGACGACTCGCGTCGCTCGTCTTCCTGGTTCCGCCTCTTCTGACTGGCTGCGCAACCTCCACGGGCGATGCGGTGCCGTTCGCACGAGAGCGGACGGTCGCCGATCAGGTTCTGGCGTTTGACGCATCCAAAGAGGCGGGTGGCGACACGAGCTGCCATAGCCGCAAGATCGCCTCGACTGAGGTAACGCTTCCCTTCGCGCCGGGGAGTCAAGGTGCGGGCGGGCACTGGACGGAACGCTGGACGGTTGACCGCTGTGGGCAGCCGATGCCGTATCTTGTGAGCTTCGTGAGAGCCTCCGACGGTCATCTGGGCGTCGGCATCCTGCGACTGGACGGCGGCGATCGCGCGACTCCTTTCCCAGGGAGCACAATCGCCGATCGGATTCTCCAGCGCGACGCCTTCCTGCTCATTGCGCAGAAGGATCTCTCCGAGCTCGAAGGTGGTCCCTGTCGCACACGAAGGGTCACGAATACCGAGCTCGTGTCGCCGCTGGAAAGACATCAAATCGAGGTGGGACGACCGGTCGCCGGCGAGTGGGCGGAGCGCTGGACCCTCGATCGATGTGGGGCTCCGGTTCAGTACATTATCAACTTTGTCACCACGCGGAGCGGCACGAGGTTCTTCACGGACCGTGAAAAGGTGAGTGTGCCTGCGGCGGCACCGATCCAGCCGCCGCTATCTGCCGCACCAAGTGTCGAGCGCCGTGAGCCCACGCTGCCTCCCGGCGCCACCCAGCCGCGACCACCGGCTGCGAACGAGCCGTCGGATTCGCGTGATGTGGTCGACTGGCTCCTGAGGTCGCAAGGACGGTAGAGTCCGTCGCTGCGCGGATGCCGGCGGGCGCCGGCGCGAGGTGCTAATTCCGCGGGCGGACGGGCGTTCCGTTCTGATCGAACATCGTCGTGCCGATTTCTCGCCCATATCGATCGTACTGCCAACGAATCGTTGCCACACCCAGGCGCCGGTCGGCCTTCGCCTGCTGGTCGGGGCCAAGATAGCGCTCCTCAACCGTGTTCCAGTCGGCATCGTACTGCCACTGCACGATTGCCACGCCTCGATTCTTATCCTCCGTGCGCTGGCCATCAGCTCCGAAGTAGCTCTCCTCGACCGTCTTGCCGTGCGTGCCGTAGCCCCATCGGACAGAGGCGACGCCGCGAAGCTGGTCGCCCGTCGGGCGACCATCGGCCCCGAAGTAGCTCTCCTCGAGCGTGTTGCCCTGTCGATCGTAGCGCCACCGCACGATCGCAACGCCTCGGCGTCCGTCGGCCTTCAGTTTCTCGTTCGCACCAAGATGACTCTCCTCGACGATTCGACCCTGGCTGTCGTACTGCCAGCGAATGGTAGCCAGACCCGAGACCTTGTCTTCGACTGCCTCTCCGCGGGCGCCTAGATTTTTCAGCTCGACCGGATTGTCCTTCCAGTCGTACTTGAGCTGGATCGCGTACACCCCCGCCGGGTTCGGCGCGGGCCGCCCGTCGGGCCCGAGGAAGATCCGCTTCTCGGTGCTGCCCGCATACTCGACGCGAACCGACGCCACGCCAAAGGAGGGATCGGGACTCGGCGCGCCGCCGCGCTGGTAATCGATGCGAGCGATCCGCCCGTTTTGATAGATGAACCGGTAGCAGTCGCCGTTGTCGGCCGTTGGTCCTGCCCCGGCGTAGGTCCCGTGGATCGCATAGCGGTGGTCGAGATAGACGTGAGGGTAGCAGCGAGCCTCGGTTCGGACGGCCTCCGTCCGGGCCGCGGCACAGCCCGACATGGCCGCTACCGCGACGCCGAGCATGGGCAGGAGAGAACGATACGAATTCAGGCCGTGCCTCATGTCTGTGGTCAGATGCTACACCGGGGCGGGCCTTGGGGAAACTTTTCGCCGGGGAAGGACAGGCTACTGGTGAAAGGCTCCTTCGGACCTGTGACGCTCTTCATGGGCGAGGCACGCGGCATTGTCGTCGGTGCATACGATGACATGACGTACGGTGTAACAGCCGCTGACCTGACCCAACTGCATGGTACGCCCCTCATTGGCGGCCCAGCGCCCTTCGGCACGAGCCACGTCGCCGCCGAGGCTTGCACAGATGCCCCGACTCACGCCGTCACTTCGCGCGAGTAAATAGAGCGTATCGCCTTCAGTGCGCAGGCGCACATCGTTGTTGGTAAACGTGGTCGAGCCGCACCCGGTTATGCTGGCGGCGAGGAGGATGAGGACTATGGGTCGAGGCCACATATAGGGGTCTCCTTTTCGGCGGTAGACCCCTCGACTTCAAGATCGCAGGGCACCCTTCCTTCGGTAGCCCGGCTGTCAGGCTCTTGCCTGACCCGTGGCTTTGCGTCCCCACCTCACGGTGGGTTTGCGTTTATCGAGAAGGGGTCTTGCCGCGCTGGTTCCGGATATTGCAGCCAATATGCCAACGCGGCGGGTTAATGGCGAAGGACATGGGCCCCAACAAATTTAAGCGATTCCGCTGCGGCCAGTCCAAGAGACGGCCAGGTTCTGGGCGGAAGAGGAGTGGACAAAATGCTCACGCAGTTACGAAAATTGCTCTTGGTCTTGGCGTTGGCGGGCTGCTCGACCTTTGCCTGCCAGCCCAGCACAGTCACCGTGGCGAACAAGCGGGAAACGGCACGTTTGCAAACCGTCCCCGGCGCGATGAGGACAACGGAGACAGGACGGATCGAGCAAGACGTGCGTCAGTCGCAGATCGCCCGCGACTACTGGGTGCAGGGCCGCGAGGGCACGTGGTACCCAGTCTCCGCCGACCAGTTCCGCGCGGCCCAGATTGGGCGCGAGCTCGAGATCTGCAAATAGGTCGCCCTGAGTCGGGCATTTGTGGGGAAAGATCGGGCACGATTCCCATGGCCCCCAGTGGCTCAATCCGTAAGTAGCAGATTTTCAAGAGCTCACCTTCTGGCACGCCTCCTGCCATTGGATGGTGCAGACATAACGGACCGGACGGGGGCCGCAGGGCGCCCACGAGGTGATGCGATGAGTATGGACCTCTGGTACGACTTGGCGGTGCGAGAGCTCGCCAACCTGGACGTCCACGTCGCGGAACTGATCGAGGAAGAGAAGGCTGAGGCATCAGCTAAGGTCGAAGCGGAGCCCGCTGCAGTGGTCGGGGTCGACTTCTTTTAGTTCCAATGCAAGAGCGTGCGGCCGCAGCGGAGGGTAGTCTCGTAGGCACTACCCCGCAATGAACAGGTTGAAGATTTGCAAGACGATCTCAGACGGCACCGGTTTCGAAGCCGGCGACGCCTCGCCGGCGTCCGAGTTTCGCTCCTCGATTTCGAGCGCAAATTTTAGGACCTTGTTGCGGACGGAGTCCAGGACTAGGGTGATTACATTGTTCGAGATCTCCATGTGGGCGTCGAGGAGCGTATATCCTCGGTGATACTTGGTCGCGACGCTCGCGACCAGATCTTCCGGCCAGGGCGAAATCAACGCGGCTTTGCCCGAGGCCATCTCTTCGAGTTGTGCAATCCCCTCGCGAAATTCAATTGTGGTATAGCGATCGCGGAGATGAGCTGGGATCGGGCCGACCGGCAATGGGATATTGTTGAGCTTAGCTCCCAAAGGTCCTCCAAAGTTGCCGATCGACGCGACGTCCCGAATCCGCCGATAGGCCGGTAGTTTCGCGCCCACGGGATAGCCGCTCAGCTCTTCCTCGACCCACTCCCTGAACGGCGTAGGGCCGAGACGGTCTGCCAGAGTCATGCAATGATGCAGCGCGACCTGCAGCGGCGTATTGAAGTTGCCCGCCGCCTCTTGAATGTCACGCAGGAGGCTCATTGCTCCCACATCGCCGGCGAGCCTGGGCCTGTAGCCAAGCCCCGTTTTCGCGGCGCAGTCGCGCAGCGCGCTTTCAGGTCCACGCCCGAGCGCGTTCGATCTCTCGCCGCGGCGGTCGCCAAAACGAGGTACGCCTCCTCGGGCTGCGCCTCGTTCAAGGCCGGCTGTGACTGCGGCTTCCGGAGAACGTCGAATACGACCACGTGCGACGTACGCTCAGCATACAGGCATTCGCGATGCGCGCGAACAGCCTCATCAATCGTGTGACCTCCTTTGCCACGTGGCCTTCATTTCGGCCCGTAATGCTGGACGCCTCCGGGGCCTTCGTCGATGGTCACCCCAGCAGTAGCGCCGCCTCCGTCGCGCCGAGTGCCGTCCCGATCTTCGGGCGCGTCACCATTCGCGCGAGTGTCATCCGCTACCTGGCCATGACGTTTACCGAAAAAGAATGCATTTCGTGCACGGAAAATTCGCCGATCGGGGCCGGGGGCCCCGTCTCGCTGCGCTGTCCACCAGCCACTATGTAGGAACTACACGTCCCGGGTAGCGACCCGTCAGTTTCTATGGGCCAATGAGGGCATTCACCGTATTGCTGTGCCGCACGGATGTTCGGTTTGATGAGAGCATGGATCCACGGCTGTTCGAAGAGTGGATGCAGCTCGATGATCATCTGCGCCGCGCCATCAGCGCACGCGATGCGGGTCAGTTCACGCCTACCCCTCGGCGACGAGTTGCTCGGCCAACGATCCCAGACCGACGTAACGCAGACGGCCGTACGCCAGGACAGGCGTCACGCCGCTCCATTACTGCGTGGTCCGGCCGCTTGAAGTCAGGGCACTAGGACGGCGAGGGCTTCAGGGCGCAAATCAATCTCGACGGGCGTGAATCCGGCCGGGTCGCCGTCGAGTCGAATGGGCATAGGTGGCGATCGAGTTCTTCACCGAGCACCTCGCGCCCGGATCAACCGCACCCGAGAGCTTGCGCGACGGCGCGTTCCAATTCACGCAGGTCGATCGGCTTGTAGAGGACGCCCACGACTCCCGCGTTTTGCGCCATGACCTCCTTCGCGACGTCCTTTGCTACTCCGGTCATCATAAGAACGGGCGCGGTCACACCGAGATCGCGAAAGCGCGCCAGCAAGCCAACGCCGAGGCTCTTTTCTTTGATCCAGCGGCCGCGTGCGGCCGGGATGACGATGTCCAGTAGGATGAGATCGAACTGCTGCTGGCGAAGGAGGCTGAATGCGTCAGTTGCAGATTCCGCCGTAGTGATCTGATATGCGTGCCCGTGATGGAATGAAGCGAAACATGCCCGTAGCACGCTGAGCACGCTCGGCTCGTCGTCCACAATGAGGATGCGCTTTGTCGCGCTGGGCTTCGGCGCGGCGCGCGGGTCCATGTTCGCGTCAAGTCTAGCCGAGTTGCTCGCGCACACCAAACGCCGTGATCTCGTACCAGCTCCTCTCTCTAGCGCACCCTGCGACCCCTGGGCTAATCAGTCATGCGGTCTTCTTTGCCGCGTTGTCGAACTGGACAGACACGGCCCACGGCACACCGTCGCGTACGTGAATTCGCACGCTCACTACACCTGTGTGGGTGTCGTGCTCGAACATCACTTCACCCAGAAGTTCGAGGAACCCCGCAGCGTCAAACGCTTTGTGATCCAAATCACTGATCCTTTTCTGTGGGTCTATGGCGGGCATCCTCTCGCCACCCGTCGACAACCCGTGCACGGTCGGCACCGACTGCCTCGGGCAACGCGCGTCTCAAGTTACCGCTGTAAATACTTAAGGGAACGAGAGGGCATGTACCGCCATCGCCGTCGCGTTGCGTAGGACGACGGCGCCCGAGTCCGCCGGCGTGGACATCCAACGCTCGCCGCTGGGGACGCTCACTGACCGCCCGGGACCGCAGCCCAATCCGGCCGGAGTCTCGCCCAAAAGGGGTGTTCTCGCCCTCGGACGTTGGTCCGAATCGCCCAGCTTAAACTTGCTGATCAGTTCGTGCCGAGGAACGATGGCGTTGTTAGGCCATCTCAGGGCCGAGCAACTGGCGAAGGCGTCGAAGCCTTCATCGCGGGGGCCGGATCCTCCCAGCATTTGCGGAACCCTACGGCCCTTATTGGGTGAAGAACGCCCGCTGCAGTCGCGACGCCCTCGCCAGAGTTCTTAATTCTAACGAGCGGTGCGGCCCGCCCACTGCCCATGCCCGCGAATTCCCGAACATAGGCGAAATGCAGGTGGGGCGGTAGGTTCTTCCTTCGTAGGTTCTTGGCGTTTCCGGAGTAGCCGATCGTGCCAATCATGCGGCCCGCGGCGACGTTGTTATTCGCGTTCACCTCGACGCTGTGCAAGTGGCCGTAGATCGTATAGCCACCGTCCAAGTGGTCGAGGATTACCGTTCTGCCAAGGTTGCCCCAATCGCCAGCCACGACCACCGTTCCATTCGCGACAGCAAAGACAGCTTCGCCGACCGAGCCATTCAGATCCACGGCTCCGTGCATGCCGTTCTTCCGCGCTGCATCGAATCCGCCACCTTCGCTCGCCTCAGAATCGCTGCCGCGCACCATCGCCACGCGACCGAGCGGACACTTGGGACCGGACGTGACGTCCCCCGATAAAGACTCCGGCGCCGACGTCGCGCGCGGTTCTACGGCCGCTGACGCCGGCGCGGGATTTGGCAGCGGCTCAGTCGGTTGGAGCGACGCGGGGGAGGGAGGAGGCGGCGGAGACGTCTCAATGGCCGAAGGCCCGTGCACGGCCTGAAGAGGTCCGTCGGTCCCTTCAGCGAGCCGCGGTGCTGCCGGACGGGTCCCATTTATGAGCGTTCCCAACGACCTGGATTGAAGGTCAGCTCTACCCGCGAACCCCAACATGCCAAGCGCAATGACGATGATCACAAAGAGCGCCAGCACGATCTTGATCTCAGACGTCTTCACGTGGACACCTTATGACTCCAGTCTCACGCACGTGAGTCACCCGCGAATTAGGTGAACCCCTACAAATTTGGCGTGGGAAATTCCGCAGCCGGGCGCGACGCGCACGTGTCGCGCTGACACGATGGCTGATGGGCAAGCGACGATGTGGCGATTTGTTACCGTTGTGAGTAATTCGCTCGCTGCGTTCATGTGCCCCAAACTACTCTCCTTAGGCGCGGGCTGCTCAGTTTCATGGGCAGTACTTAGGGGTTTTCCCCGATTTTCGTCTGACCTGCCCCGACTCGTACCTCGTGTCGTTCGACCACGTAGTCGCGCTCTTGCTGCATGACCGGGCTCTTGCCCCGCAGTCGGAGCTCGCGGTCATTCAGCATCAGCGCCGCGTCGTGAACTACGCCGCGTTTGAGGAAATGATGACGGACGGACGCGTTAACCTGCTCGTGGCCAGGCGCAAACCAACGCAGTTCCTCGGGGTTGATTTTAGCGCGGCCAGTCTTGTGGCCGTGGTCGACGGCTGGCAAATCTTCAGGCCATCAACGAGCCACTGCCGGTAGAGAGAGGCGGAACTCTGGGCGGGGAGTGCCAGGCCCCGCCCGTGCGACGATCTCGAACGTAGCGGCACCGCTCGGACCTGACCGACGCTCCCGACCGCGTTGGCTTTGTTTCGCAAAAATGAGGCAGCCGATTCATCATGCCCATGGCTTTGTTCCGCAGAATCATGGGCCGAATAGCTCTTCCTCAACTGCGCGCTCGCGTTCGGCCGGCGTTTGCTGCTCCGGCTCTACTCCGCGACCCTGTCCGGGATCGTCAGCTCCACCCGTATCGGGGCCACTTACCGTGACGTCCACGGCCAGCGGGGGTGGAACGTGCCCACCGATCCGGGCGTGTTGGAGGCGTTGGAGCTCGTGGAGGGCCCGATAGTAACTCCACTCGAGCGAAGCTTCATAACGGGACAAGGTCATGAAGGCGCTGGCCGCACCTATGAACGCCAACCCGAAGGTCGCCGTCGGTCCGTTGCCGCGAGCTCTCATCTGCTGGGCGGCCAGCTTGGCCTGTTGGTGTTTCGCCGGGTCGGTGATCAAGAGCGGATTCAGCCATACCTCTAATGCGGTCAGCTCACTCTGTTCATACCTTCGCGCCTCTCGGCGCGCGCGGTTGGCCAAGATGCGGTAGTGCTGAGACGAATAGATCCCGGCTTCGACGCGCCCAAGCCGGCGGCGTCGCTACAGG
>Ga0126376_10000499_pt1 | contig 19221 bp, 18 predicted proteins | sample PanSoiMetPlot_15_FD_92760 | JGI IMG/M metagenome (GOLD analysis project Ga0126376, IMG submission 92760) | Tropical forest soil microbial communities from Panama - MetaG Plot_15 | ecosystem: Environmental > Terrestrial > Soil > Tropical forest > Bulk soil | place: Panama | collected 2016-02-17
AGGCCCACGCTCCACGGCCGCAAGCAACGGCGAAGGCGGTCGGTTCCGAGCGCCACCAGGGGACACAGTCCGAGCCAGAAAAAGGCGAGATAGCGCTCGGGATACCTGAATCGGGTCAGCATCCAGATCGCTCGCTTCGCCAACGGCAGCAGCCCCCCGCGGTCTCCCAACGCGAACCAGAATCCAAGCAGCGCGACAGCCGCAAATCCGTAGCCCAACCGCGATCGGGCGCCAAGCCCGGAGATCGCCAACGACAGCGCGATGCCCCCCGCAAAAAGGGTGGTCGCAAACATCGCGGTGCCTCCGTTGAACAACTGGCTCACCACCTGTCGGCGGATCGGATCCGGTACGTACCCCGGGATCAGCAACTCCGGAATTCGCATCGGATGAAGGGCCCAACTGAGCCCCATCGTCGGCGAGGGCCGACCCACCGCGCGCACCGACTCCGCAGCTACCGCCGTTGCAGGGATCAGCTCGATTCCAACCAACAGCACGGCAATCCATCCGCCAAGCGCCATCAGTCCCGCATCGCGCCAACTGAACGTATCCAACAGCGCAATCGCGAGCAAGCTTGAGGCGAGGGAAAAGCTCACCGCATCGCCGGCGAAGAACACCAGGCTCCAAATCGCGCCCAGCAGCGCCGCGTCCTTCAAGCGGCGCTTGCGGGCGACTCGGATTGCCGCCCACCCCACCCAGGGCAACGCGCAGTGGCTCATCGCATAGGCGATGATGCAAGAAAGCCCGAGCGCGTACCCTCCGAAGCCGAACGCGAATGCGGCGGCGACCGACGCTAGCCGCGACGCAGGGAGGATTCGCGCCAGATGGTAGGCTCCGACGAGGCCGAGCAGGTACGCGAAGAGCAGCGAAAGCTTCTCCGCAGTCGCCGCCTTGAAGGGCAAGAACAAGAAAGTAAACGGATGAAATGTACCGAGGGCGATCTGGCCGATCACCGGCACCCCGAGCGACTCGTAGGGATACCACTGAGGAAGCTCACCCTTCAGCAGCCGCTCGCGGGTGTACTGGCGCAGCGGAATATTGGTGACCAGATGATCTCGGTAGTATGGAACGCCGCTGCTGACGAGCTGCGGACCGAAGAACAAAAGCCAGCCCCCGAGCAATAGAAGCCTTGCGCTCGAGCGGGTCAAGTCGGCGGCCCTGCGTTCCGCCGCGAGGTCGATCGACGCTGGCAGCTCGGGTCGGTTCGCCACCGGCCGTTCACGCCGAGCGAGCAAAGACACTCACCTCGCCGCTATCCGCTCTTACGCCCTTTGCGGGGCCGCGGAATGTTGTACGCATCCAGTCGCGTGCTGAGAGTCTGTCGAGATATTCCCAGTGCGATCGCCGCGCGAGATTGATTCCAGCCGCACTGGTCCAGCGCCGCGAGGATTCTCCTTCGTTCGGGATGCTCGCTGCCGCGTTCTGCGTCGTCGGTGCCCGGGGCGTCCTCCGCCAAAGCAGGCGGGGCTTTGGCCAGCGCTACTTTGGCAATCGGGATGTCCTTTGCCTCGATGCATGGACCGCTGCACAACGCAAAGGCCCGTTCAACCACGTTGCGCAGCTCGCGAATATTGCCCGGCCAGCGGTACTGCATGAGCAACTCGATCGCCTCGGGCGAAAGCGTCCGCGAAGGAAAACCAAAGCGGCGCGAAGCCTCCAACGCGAAGCTGGTTGCCAGCCCGGGGATCTCGGAGATGCGCTTTCTCAGCGCAGGGATCTCCACCGAGATTCCATTCAGCCGGAAGTAGAGGTCCTCGCGAAATTTGCCCTGAGCGACCTCCCCCTCGAGATCGCGGTTGGTGGCGGAGATGAAGCGAACGTCCACCGCGCGAGCCCTCAGTCCCCCCACCGGCATCACTTCCCGCTCCTCGAGGACGCGCAGCAGCTTGGGCTGCATGCCGATGGGCAGCTCGCCAATTTCGTCGAGCAAGACGGTGCCACCGGACGCCGATTCGAGCAATCCTCGCTTGGCTTGAGTCGCGCCGGTGAAGGCGCCCTTTTCGTAGCCGAACAGCTCACTCTCGAGCAGGTTCTCCGGAAAGGCGGCGCAGTTGAGCTCCACCATCGGGCCCTCGGAGCGATTCGAGCGGCGATGCAACTCGGCGGCGATGAATCCCTTGCCCACGCCCGTTTCACCCAACAGCAGCACGCTCAGATTGCTGCGCGCGATCCGATCGATGAGCCGATTGATCGCCTCCATCGGACGCTCGCCGGGCATGGGAACGATTCCCGCGGCGCCCCGAGGCCGCGATCTGCCCTGAACGATGAGCAGGGTGGTGCCGATCTCCACCACGTCGCCGGCTTCGATCTCCACCGTTTGTCCCGAACCCACCCGAACTCCTCGAACGTAGGTGCCGTTGGCGCTGCCGAGGTCTTCGAGCGTAGGCCTTGGGCCCACGTGCAAGAGCGCGTGTCGACGCGAGATCGCGGGATCGAGCAGACAGATGCTCGCCTCCTCTGACCGGCCGATCGAGACGGTACCGGAAGTTGGAAGCTGGTGGGTGGCGGCGTTTTCATTGCCGACGATGACCAGCCGGAGACCTTCCATGCCCGACCGATAGGGGGCCGCAACGGGCAGGGTCGTCTCCCAGTCCTTCGGCATCTACGCAGCGAATGTTATTTGGACAGGGCGGAAAACTCCATGTCCCGCGGGCGTGGGATAAGGAACCGCGACTCGCACGTTGTGCGCATCAACTGCGACCGGACTACAGCTTCAGCCCGGCCTTCGCGCAGCCTCCGACGCGTCACCTCGCTGGATTGATCTCTTGAGCACTGGCGACGCTCTTCTTCGTACGCTGTGCGACCTTCGTCTCAGCGCCTTTCGAAGTCTTTGAACGGCGAGCGGACGTCTGATCTGCGCTGCGGGGCTGCTCTCGCTCACTTCGGACGGTCGACATACAAGCGCATGATTCGGCCATCAGTGCGTCGCTGCAGTCGTCGGCACGGACGAGCGAGCTGGCGAAGAGAGAACACAGTGCGATCGAGAGAAAAGAACTCCTTACGGCATTCATCGTTGCTCCTTTTACGTTGGCGATCACGCCTGGACGGATGCAGCGCCCGCTGTGCATGAATCGAGCCGGGGGTCTGGCGCTTGAAATCAGGGGGGGTACGCCTCGCGTCGCGTTGCCGACAGGCAACACCTCCAACGCATCCGTTGCCAATCGACAACGCGAACTCAGCCTTTGCGATTAGCGGGCTACTTCTTTGACAGCAAGTCCAGCGCCACGACCGTCAGCGCCGAAACGCCCGTGCGAATGGTCCGCTCGCGATCCGGAGCCCACTCGGAAGAATGCAGTGAAGGAAGAGGCGTTCCGCTGGCCGTCGCCTTCTCGTACTTCTGAGGCTCCACCGCGCCCAAATCGAACATTAGCGCCGGCACGCCTGCCCGACCGTACGCGGCAAAATCCTCGGCACCCATCTTCGGTGAGATTTGGGTGACGTTGGAATCGCCGAATGCCCTGGCAAGCGTAGCGGCGACGCGCTTGGTGAGCACTGGATCGTTGTAGGTTGCCGGCGTCGATTCGGTGACTTCGACGATCGGCTCCTTCGGCGCGTTCGCGGCCGCGGCCTCCGCCTTGGCGATTCGCGAGATCCCGGAGAGCAGCTTCTTTCGCACCTCGTCCGTATACGAGCGCACCGTGAGCAGCAGCTTGACCTCGTCGGGAATGATGTTGTTCTTCGAGCCGCCATGAATCGACCCGACGGTGATGACCGCCGGATCCAGTGGATTCCTTTCCCTCGCGACGATCGTTTGGAGAGCCAAGACGATCCGAGCGGCAATCAGAACCGGATCGATGGTCTTGTGAGGGTACGCACCATGGCCGCCGCGGCCAAAGACAGTGATGTTCACCGAGTCGGCGGCGGCGAGAAAGAATCCAGGCGCATAGCCGATGGTGCCGGATGGCAGCTCCGCCGAGTCGTGCAGAGCGACCGCATAGGTGGGCTTGGGAAACTTGGTAAAGAGCCCGTCTTTGAGCATCCCTTCGGCGCCGTTGACGGTTTCTTCGGCGGGCTGGCCGATCAGCATCAAAGTCCCTCGCCAGCGGTCCTTCATCTGCGCGAGCAGGGTGGCGGCCCCGAGCAAGGTGGTCATGTGCAGGTCGTGGCCGCACGCGTGCATTACCGGTACGGCTGCTCCCCCCGGCCCTTTGACGGTGACCTTGCTCGCATAGGGCAGTCCGGTCCTCTCCTCGACCGGGAGCGCATCCATGTCCGCGCGAAGCATCAGCGTCGGTCCGCTTCCATTCTTCATCAGCGCCACCACCCCGGTGCCGCCCACTCCGGTCGTCACCTGGTATCCCAAGCGCCGGAGGCGATCGGCGAGCTTGGCAGCCGTCTTCTCTTCGTGGCCCGAGAGCTCGGGGTTTTGATGCAGATCGATATAGAAGGCGTCCAGCCCGGAATAGATGGGATCGAGGTTGGGAATGGACGCGCTTGTCTCGAGCGCAGTCGAGGGGGCCGATTCCGCAGCCAATGCGGCCGACAATGCCGAGCCGAAGCTGACCGCGCAGACGACAACGAACAGTTTTCGCATCAGTTAATCCTCTTGGGGACGGCGGAAACTAGTCGGCCTCTTGCGCAGATTCCAGCAGAGACTGAGCGGGTGGGGGCATGCGTCTGCGGACTTCTGGGTGTAACGTCGATCGTCGACGTCCAGCGCGAGAGGGTGCCCCTTTGCTGCGAAGTTCGCCGGTCCCGTTGCAGCAACCAAAGACCGTCAATCCAGTCGTAAGCAAGTTCTGGTTTGGACTGTGCCTGCTCTCTTCGTGCACCTCGACTCTTTCTTCGGTATCGCCGCCCCCCGAGGCAAGCGCGATCAAGCTGAGCAATCCTCCTTCCGCCGAGCTTGTCGACGCGGCCGAGCGCGGCGACCTTTCTGAGACCATCCGCTTGCTCGACCGAGGCGCCGACGCGAATTCCCGCGACCAGGAGGGGGCGACCGCCTTGATGAAAGCTGCCCAGAATGGACACGTTCAGGCCGTCGAGGTTTTGCTAGCGCGCGGAGCTGATCCAAGTCTTACGAACCAATCGGGCGCCACCGCGTTGATGTGGGGCGTGGGCAACTTGCGAGTTGTCGAGCTCCTTCTTGACCATGGAGCAGATCCCAACGCGAAGCCAGCCAGCGGCCACACCGCTCTCGTCATCGCTGCAAATTCGGACGGCACGAGCGACGTCGCCAAGCTCCTCATCAGCCGCGGCGCCGATGTGAATGCCGCATCGGTTAGGGGTTTCACACCGCTTCAGTCCGCCGGCTTTAGCGCTGATCCGGCCTTGGTGCAGTTACTTCTTGAAAAAGGCGCCGACGCGAAGGCGGCAAATCGCGCGGGATGGACTGCGCTTCACGGTGCCGCCGCGATGGGAAATATGGCCATCGTCCAAGCGCTGCTCGACGCGGGCGCGACAGTCGACGCTGAAGCAGTAAGCGGCATTACCCCTTTGATGTGGGCTGCCGCCGGCGGTTCATCAGACGTCGTTGAGTTGCTTCTTCGCCGAGGAGCTAAAGTCAGGGCGCGTGAGACATTCCACGGCGGCACGCCGCTGATCTGGGCCGCAGCTTCGGGGAGCGCCGAGAATGTCAGAAAACTCCTCGCTGCAGGCGCCAACGCGAAAGCTCGCGACGATGATGGCCACACCGCTTTCCAGTGGGCGGTCAGACAGGGCGACGCTTCGGTTCTGAAGCTCTTGGGAAGGGCAACGCCCCCTGTTCGACATCAGCATACGGTGGGTGCCACAGTTGAGAACAACAATGCCGACGCCGCGATTTTGCGCAGCCTGCCGCTACTCCAGCGGAGTAGCTCGACATTCGTGTCCAACGCCGCCGAGAATTGCGTCTCCTGCCACCACCAGTCCCTGCCCGCGCTCGCATTCCAATTTGCGCGCGAGCGAGGCTTTGCGGTCGAGGAGAAAGCCCTTGAGGACATCGCCTCAGCCACTCAGGCGGAGCTAGCACCAAGGCGAGAGCAGCTGATGCTGGGGGTCGGAGTGCCCGATCCGCTCGACCCTGCTTATCTGTTGCTCGCGCTGGGAGCGGCAAAGCGAAAACCCGATCGAACGAGCGACGCCCTGGTTCATTTTTTGACTTTGAAACAGCGCCGGGATGGACGTTGGAGCGCTGCGCTCCACCGTCCGCCGATCGACGACAGCGACTTCACATCGACCGCCATCAGCCTGAGAGCCCTGGCGCTTTTTGCACCCAGCGCTCGGCGTGCGGAAATCTCAGACCGGATTAGGCGAGCCACAAAGTGGCTGGAGACCGCCGAGCCCAAAACGACAGAGGAGCGCGCGCTGCAGCTTCTTGGTCTCGCTTGGGGAGATGCCGGCGGGATTGCGCTCGAACATCGAGCCTCCGAGCTTCTGGCAATGCAGCGCGACGACGGCGGCTGGAGCCAAACGCCAGGATTGTCGAGCGACGCTTACGCCACGGGCGAGGTCCTGGTCGCTCTTCACCAATCAGGCCAGTTACGTGCTGGGGATCCGAAGTTCAAGCATGGAATTGCTTTCCTGCTCAAGACGCAATTGCCGGACGGCTCCTGGTTCGTTCAGACGCGAAGCTTGCCCGTTCAGCCTTATTTTGAAAGCGGATTCCCTCACGGAAAATCGCAGTTCATCTCCTGCGCGGCTACGTCCTGGGCCGTGATGGCGCTCGCGCTCTCGGTTCCAACTAAGACAGCACAGAAACAATGATCCGTCGGGTCCGTGGTCCATCGAACTCGCAAAGAAAGATGTTCTGCCAGGTGCCGAGCGCCAGCTCGCCGCCGGAGATCGGGATCGCCTCCGACGGCCCCACGAGCGCCGATTTGATATGAGCGGCGGCGTTGTTGTCGATGCGGTCATGCAACCAGCCGTCGTGCTCGATGATCATTTTTCTAAGCGCGCTGAGGAAATCCGTTCCGATATTCGGGTCGGCGTTCTCGTTGATCGTCACCGCCGCCGTGGCGTGAGACGTAAACACGCTGCACAGACCGCTTTTGGCTCCGGATTCCGAAACGATGCGTCGAACGTGATCGGTTATGTCCAGTACCTGATTGTGCGCCGCGGTTCGCACCTGAAATGTCTTTTGGAAGCACGCCATTGGTTTGCTTTGTCAACAGGTGCTTTTGCCGCCTTATTTCATCGTTGCGGCAGCGGCGATGGCGCATTTGCCGTCATTCTCGCTGAGATCGCCTGATACGCCGATCGCCCCGACGAGCTTGCCCTCGACCATCAAAGGCACGCCGCCCTCGACTGGAACCGCGCCCTCGAGGCCGAGAATGCGCAGACCAACTCCTCCGGCTGCGAGCGAATCTTGAAACGCTTTCGTCGGTCTTTTGAACAGCGCCGCCGAACGCGCTTTGCTGATAGCGACCGTGGCGCTGCCGAGCTGGGTAGTGTCCATCTTCTCGTAATAGATCAGCGTGCCCGCGGGATCGACCACTGCGATCGCCATGTGCCAGTTGTTCTTGTGCGCTTCGGCGGCAGCCACCGCAGCTGCTTTCTTCGCCGCCTCCAGGCTGATCGCTGGGCCTATTGGAATCGCGTAGGAGCTGGCTGCGGCTGGTGCGGGAGTTGTTGCGGCGGGCTTGGGATCGGCGGCATTTGAAACAGTCGAGATAAACAGAGCGATACAGCTTATTGCTACCGCGGTGAGCAATTTGCGCAGTTTCATCGGTTGCCCTCTCGTTGTTTGAGCCGCGACCCGGACTGGGCCGCGTGCGGGTGCTCTTAACACAGGGCCGGTCTGCTGATTAACGATCATTCTTCGCCCACCCCGGTAGGGATGAGCTGAACGATGCGATGCAGAAAGCGTGGGCAGGTGAAGAGCGTCGCGCCCACAAAGGCCGCACAAGCGATCCCCAGCCAAAGCTTGAAGTTCGGCGGGTCCATCTCGACGAGAATCCGGGCTCCGAGCGCCACCGCCAAACACCCCCACCCCAGTCCCAGCTGCCGCGCACTCACCTGCAGCCGCCGGTCCGCGCCGTGCGAACCGGTCGGTAAGACGTACGTCGAAATCACGAGCACCAGGGTCGCAAAGCAACCCAGGTAGATGACGTGCATTCCGGCGCGGCGGCTCTCCGGAATAAGCGCGACCCACGCATTGCCCACTGGCAGCATCCAGAGCGCGATCCGCGCCGCGCGTCCCCGTGCGCCGGCCATCTTGGACAAGGGCGGCGAGCGCACCAGCCACAGAACGATAAGAAGCGTCACCGCAGCGCGTAGCGCGAAGCCAAGCGGCACAGATACAAGCTGACCGACCCAAAAGCTGGCGAAGAAAACTGCAGCGGCAAAAGCATGCGCCGCGTACGCCAAGCCGGCGCGCCGCGCAGCAGCCTGCTTTGCGTCGGCCTGCGCGGCGGAAGGGAACAAACCGGCGACGCCCAGAGCCAGGCCGGTGAAGAGGCCCTGCGTTAGCAGCGATCGCCCCACCTCGTGCAGCCAAAACCAGTCCTTTCCCGAAGCTTCGGCGAAGGCGGCGAGGATTGCTCCCGCGGCGCCCATGATCAGAGCGAGCGCGATCCAGACGGTGCTCTGCGCCGAGCGGCTCAGCTCCGCTGGCGACTTCAAGCGGCGAAGGGAAAACTCGAGCACCACTCCGATTAGAATGAGCCAGGCGATCTGCCCGAAAACCCACTTCTGCAGGGCAGCGCAAATCACAATCGCGGTTGGCGCAGCGAGCGCAAGCGATATCTGCCAAGCGGCGGGCGGCGGAGTTGCAGTGCGCCGGGGCAGAATCGTGAACAAAAACCCAACCGCGAAGCAGCTCAGGAAGCCCTCTACCTCCGCAAGAGGGTGAAACATCGAACGGAAGACGATCGAATGGAAAATCGGACGGTAGGCGTCGGTGAGTCCCAAAGCAAAGAGCAGCCAGGGCAATACCCCCGCGCCGGCAAGAAGAGCTCCGAGCGGAAACAGCAGCCGATGAGCCTCGCCTCGAAGATGGCTGTTCTTGGTTGTTCTTGTCTCGACGACCGCCGTCTACGCCTCCGGGCGCCAGCGACCTTGCCCGAGGGCCGACAACGGCGCAAGGGCAATGCTGTCGAGGGCGCCCGACAGTCGCTGCGCTTCATCCGGCGTCACCCGCGCGCACGGGTGAAGATGCGCCCCGCTGCTGCGACGAAACCACTCCGTACCGCGACGCAGTCCGCCCCGACCCGCCGCGATTGGCCCTGCGTGGTTGACGCGTGAATTGCCGAAGACGGGCCCGAAGCTTAACCTCGTCGGCATCAGAGGGTTAGTTCATTCGCGGCCGCGGGCGGAGTCTCCGATGATGCGCATTGCGCGCTGATCTACAAAACGGACCTTCGCCCGCTGCCGCGTCTGGCATCGCGCCGGGGCTGGTTCATGCGCGAGACCTCGTTGCTTTAGCGGGCTCTTCGTTGGTTGTTCCCGCCGCGTTATCGGCCCAGCCGTGCAGCAGCCGCGGCGAAAAAAGTCCGTTCGTCCGAACCTCAGGGGTCAGCTCTAAGCATTAGGTGCCGTGAGGCCGTATGAGACGCAGACCGCGCCCCACAGGCGGCGTGCTGTTTCAGGGAACGCTCGCCTTTCCATTTGGAGGATGACCCGCACCCTGCCAAAACACGGTTTCCAAAAGCAATGTGACCCCAGATCAGGAACATGTGGCGCAGCTTTACCGCAGGGTCGGGCCGACGATCTACCGCCGGTGTTTGCGAATGCTCAAGTCCCGCGAGGCCGCCCAGGACGCTACACAGGAGGTGTTTTTGAAAATCTTGAAGAGTCCACACCGCTTTCAGTCCGATGAGGCGCTGCTCCCGATCATTTACAAGACGGCGACTCATCATTGCTTAAACGCCGTGCGCGATGCCGCAAGGCGAGACCAAAAGCACGTCACGTACGCGTTTGCCTCAACCGTCTCAAGCGACAACTACCCGGATCGCCAGCTTAGCCAGCAAGTGCTGTCGCGCTTCGACCTGAAGACCCAAGCAATCGCGGTGGGCGCCCTGGTCGACGGGATGGAGCAAACGGAGCTGGCCAGCGCGCTTGGACTGTCTTCAAAGACGATCTCGCGAAAGCTGACGAGGTTTTTGACCAATGCAAGGAAATTCATTGAACGGACTGATTCATGACTGCGCGCTGCCCTTCTGATTTCGCTCTCGAGGCCCACCTGCTCACCCACGGCCACGCCGATTGCAGCCCGCACGTGGAGCACTGCGCGCATTGCCAAGCGCGTCTGGTCCGGATGGAGCAAGAAGGAAGCGAATTCCATAGGTCGGTGTTCCCAGCCACGATCGACAAGGTGCTCGCCACTCGACGACAAGTCCGGCCTTTCTGGGCGCGGCCTGCGCTGTGGCTTCCGGCAGCAGGCATTGCGGCTTCCATTTTTCTAATCGTGCGCACTGCCGGTCCGGGGTCCGATTACGTCGGCCTCAAGGGACGGGCGATCGAGCTTTCCGTCTTCGCCAAGGATTCGGGCCCGGTCAAGTCCATCTCGGACGGGGCGCTCGTCGCGGCGGACGCCGAACTGAGATTCAAATTTCGCACCGAGCGGCCTTGCCGGCTTTGGGTCATCTCGGTCGACAGCTCGGGCGAGGTGTCACGACTGTATCCGGCGGAGGGCGCCGACGGCGAGCTCGCCGCGGGCACGACGGAACTGCCGGGCGGCGCGTTTTTGGATGGCAAAGCAGGGCCTGAACGCCTCTTTGCGATCTGCACCGCCGGCGGGCTGAGCTTCGATGAGGTCGCCAAGGCCGCGCGCCGCACGATTCAGCTCGGCGAGCCGTCGGTCAGAGCCGCAAAGTCCATCACTGGACTGCCATCCGGGACGCTCCAAACTACCCTGCTGCTGGAGAAGCGAACGAATCAACGGTAACGACTGGAATGGGCGGCATGCCGGGCCTCAAAGGCGGCGCCCGGCCACAAGAATATTTGTCCGTCCGAAAGGTTTTAAGAAGGCTATCGGCGCGAAGATAAGGTAGATTCGCCGGCCTGCTGACGGAGGGATCCTCCTGCAACCAGAGATGGCAATGAGGGCACTGCTGATCGGGACCCTCCTCGTTAACGGGGCGGCGCATGCCGCTGACCGCTTTGCCATCGTGATCGGAAGCAATGAAGGATCCGTTGGGAGAGCCAAGCTGTGGTTCGCGGAGCAAGACGCGGAGCACTTTGCCAAGACGCTGATCGAGCTTGGCGAGCTGCCCAAGCAGAACGTCGTACTGCTGCGGGCGGCCACAGTTCGAGACGTACGCGACGCTTTTCAGCGAATCGAAGCGAAAGTGAAGAAGTCCCGAGGGGCGGGGAATCACGCGGTGTTGGTCATCTACTTCTCGGGACACGCAGATCTCGCAGGGCTCGAGTTTAAGGATGAGCAACTTCCATACCATGAGCTCCGTTCGCTGGTGACGCGCTCCCTCGCAGAAGTGAAGGTGGCAATCGTCGACGCCTGCGACGCCGGCGCGCTGACGCAGCTGAAGGGCGCTACCGCCGCGCCTCAGGTCACCTTCCCGCTGCCGAAGGAGGAAGAGGTCGAGGGAGTGGCGTTCGTCGCCTCGACTTCGGCGGGCGAGCCGGCGCAGGAATCGGCGGCGCTGGGGGGAAGCTTCTTCTCGCATCACCTCGAGGTCGCCCTCCGGGGCGCGGGGGATTTTGACAAAGACGGACGAGTGACCTTGGCGGAAGCGTTTCAATACGCCGCGCAACGGACGACCTCGGGCACGTTTGGGACGCAAGCCGGACCCCAGCATCCGACCTATGCGTTGCGAATGTCCGGGCGCGGCGACGTCGTTCTCACCGATCTTCGCCGAGCTGAAGCCCACCTCAAGCTGCCGGCAGACCCCCGAGCGCAATACTTTCTCCGTGGCCCAGCCGGCTTTGTCGCCGAAGTACCTGGCGCTGCAGCTCCCTTAAATCTCGCCCTTCCCGCTGGTGATTACCTCGTCGAGCGCCGGTCCCAGGGAGAGCGTCAGGCGGCACAGTTCCAATTGGCGAAAGGCGACAATCAGGATCTACCGGCGCTCGGGAAAGTCGAATACGAAGTCGCCAGCAGCAAAGGGGGGCCGCGCACTTTCGAGGTCTTCGCCGGTCCTGCGCTCTCTGCTCCGGTCCTCGGTGGTCCGGACCGCCATCCCGAGGCTCCGTTTGAGGCTCAGTTCGGCTGGGCTCCCGGCGGCCGCATCGGCGGCGCTTACAGCCTCGGACCGTGGCGGTTTCGGCTGCATTTGGAATACATCCAGAGTTTTGTCGACTTGCCCGACCCGAGTGGGGGTCGCAATCACGTCGGATTTCGATCGGTGAACGCCGTCGCTGCCAGTCTGCTGTCTTTGGTACAAACCCCGGTGCAGTTTGAAGTCGGGCCCGAGCTTGGATACATCAATTGCTTCGGCGAATCCGGCCGCTTCGACCATTGTTATCGGCCGCAGGATTTCAGTGCAGGCATCGGCATGGCGCTCTCGCTTCCGCTGGGGCCATTCAAGGTCGGAGTCGAGTCGGACATTGGCGTTCTTCACTTGAACCCGACCGCCGTATACCCAAGCGTGAATATGGCCGTCGTCGGCTCATACAGGTTTTGACACCGGCACCGTTCACTTCCGCCCTTCTTTCGGATCGAAGGAGACGACCTGCACGTCGATTCCCTGAGCCTCGCGAACCAACCGCAGATCGGTGGTGAGCTTGAAGAAGCTTCGCCACTTCGGCAGGTGCGAGCGACCGACGATGATCAACCCCACGCCGTGTGAGCGGGCAAAGTCGATCAGCGCTTGGGCGGGATCGTTTGCGTGAAGGCGAACCACCTCCGCGCCGAGCTCTCGCGCTTTGTCCATGTTGGTGAGCAGGTGGCGCTGCGCTTCCGCATCGATCAGGTGCGGAGCCTCCTGGGGAGTTTCCACGTAGACCACGAACCAATCGGTGTTGAGCCGGCCCGCCATCCGAGAGCCCCGGCGCAGAAGAATGGCGGCGCGCGGTGGAAACGAGGACAGGCACACCATCACTCGACCCAGCGCGGGGCCGGGTGCAAGCTGCTCTCCCGAGCGGCGCGCCCCCGATGCGCGGTCCAAGGTCTCCGCCACTTCGCGCAAGGCCAGCTCTCTTAAGGTCGATAGATTCTCCTGCTGGAAAAAGCTCGTCAGCGCCTGCTGTATCTTGTCCGGTGTGTAGATCTTCCCTGCCTTGAGCCGCTCCTGGAGGTCCTCCACCGCCAGGTCGAGATTCACTACCTGGTCCGCGCTTTTGAGAAAGGAATCCGGAATCGTCTCTCGGACGGTGACCCCGGTGACCCGCTCGACCAGGTCGTTCAGGCTCTCCAGATGTTGCACATTGAAAGCGCCAATAACATTGATGCCGGCGGCGAGCAGCTCGAGAACGTCTTGATAACGCTTTTTGTTGCGACAGAGTGGAACGTTGGTGTGCGCCAGCTCGTCTACCACCGCTACCTCTGGCTTTCGCGACAGGAGTGCATCCAGGTCCATTTCTTCGACGGTCACACCGCGGTACTCGAAGTTTCGCCGGGGTATCTGAGGCAGACCTTCCATCAGCTTCTCGGTATCGGCTCGACCATGCGGTTCAACAAAGCCCAACACCACGTCCACGCCGCGGCTGTTGAGCGCGCGCGCCTCCTCCAGCATGCGATAGGTTTTGCCGACCCCGGCGGCAAAGCCAATGTAAAGCTTCAGCCTACCGCGCTTGCGCTGCTCAATGAGCTCAAGAAAATCTTCCGGCCGCGCGCGTGTGGTTTCGGCCAGCACGAGCCATCCTTCATCGCGTAATGTTACTCAAGAAGCGTTCCCTCCTCCGGAGGAGGAGCAATTCAGAGACGCCCAACAAGCCGAATAGTACAACCATAAGAATCCAGCCGAAAAGCAGAAATCGAAGCATGGTTATCGGCGCATGAAGCGGCGATGCATAAAGAATGATGACTACGCCCCCTAGAATCGCAACCGCATGCTCAATTGCCCGTCGTCCTCGCTTCGCTCGCAGATAGGCGTCGTGTAGCCTGAGGATCTGCTGAACAGGCGCGTTCGCGTTCACGGTGAAAGGTAGCAATGAGTCAGGGTGAAGGCTCATTTGGACCGCGCTTCGGCGCTCCGTTCTGGCCGCCCGAACTGCCGATCGAGGGCGAGGTTAAGGAGTAGAATGTTGACCCGGGGCTCGCCGAGAAAGCCCAGCGTGCGCGGCTCGGTTTCGGTGGCAATCAAAGTGCGGACACGGTCCGCCGCGATACCCCGGGCAGCCGCGATTCGCGGCACTTGCCACAACGCAGCCTCCGGAGACAGATGAGGATCCAAGCCGGAGCCGGACGCGGTGAGCAGCTCGGCAGGCACCGGACCTCGGGCGGCCGGATTCTCCCGGCGCAGCCGTTCCAAGTCAGTGGCCGCGCGGTCTCTGAGCTTTTGCGAGGTCGGCCCCAGATTGGAGCCCGAGGACGACGTCGCGTCGAAGCCCTTGTCCCCTGCTGCGGAGGGACGAGGCTGGAAATAGCAAGATTGGGTGAAGGGCTGGGCGATCAATTCTGAGCCCACCACCCGACCCTGCTCGTCGGTGACAAAGCTGCCATTCGCTGCCGAAGCAAAGAACAGCTGACCAATTCCGGTGACCGCCAGGGGATACAGAACTCCGGTGAGAAGCAGGGTGACGACGGTGGTGCGCAGTGCAATCAGCAAATTGGTTTTCATCGAGCTCACCTATACGAGTCGCACGGCCTCCAATACCAAGTCGATCAACTTGATCCCCACGAAGGGAGCGATCACGCCTCCTACGCCGTAGATCAGCAGCGATCGCCGCAGCAACGCCGCGGCGCCCAAGGGCCGGTATCGAACGCCGCGCAGCGCCAGCGGAATCAGCAGAACAATGATGATCGCATTGAAAATCACTGCGGAGAGAACCGCGCTGAAAGGCGACGCCAGCTTCATCACGTTCAGCGGCGCAATCTGCGGATACACTCCGGCGAACAGCGCCGGGAGAATCGCGAAATACTTGGCCACGTCGTTTGCTATCGAGAACGTCGTTAGTGTGCCGCGCGTCATCAACAGCTGTTTCCCGACCTCGACCACCTCCAGCAGCTTGGTTGGATTGGAGTCCAAGTCCACCATGTTGCCCGCTTCCTTCGCCGCTTGAGTGCCGGTGTTCATCGCCACACCGACATCCGCCTGCGCCAAAGCGGGTGCATCATTGGTCCCGTCGCCGGTCATCGCTACCAGCTTGCCCTTTGCCTGCTCGGTCCGGATCAGTTTCATTTTCGCTTCCGGCGTGGCCTCGGCGAGAAAGTCGTCCACGCCCGCCTCGCGCGCGATCGCGGCGGCCGTCCGCGGGTTATCGCCGGTGATCATCACCGTTCGAATTCCCATCGCCCGGAAGCGGTCGAAGCGCTCCTTGATTCCGCCCTTCACCACGTCTTTGAGATAAATGACTCCCAGAACGCGGTTTCCTTCGGAAACGGCGAGCGGCGTTCCCCCCGAGTCGGCAATCTGCTGGTTGACTTCATCCAACCGCGGAGGAACAGAGCCGCCCAGCGACTGAACATGAGCGCGGATGGCATCGACGGCTCCCTTTCGGATAATTCGATTGCCGATGTCGGCGCCGCTCATGCGCGTGGTTGCGCTGAAGCGAATAAACTTCGCGCCTTCCTGCTTCACCTCGCGACCGCGGAGGCCGTACCGTTCCTTGACCAGCACGACGATGGAGCGGCCCTCGGGTGTTTCATCCGCCAAGCTGGCGAGCTGCGATGCATCGGCGAGCTCCTCGATGGCAACGCCCGGCATCGGTATCAGGTCGCTGGCCATGCGATTGCCGAGGGTGATTGTGCCCGTCTTGTCGAGGAGCAGAGTGTCGACATCTCCAGCTGCCTCGACCGCCCGCCCGCTCATCGCGATAACATTTTTTCGAATCAGGCGGTCCATGCCAGCGATGCCAATGGCAGACAGAAGGCCGCCAATCGTCGTCGGAATCAGGCAGACGAGAAGAGCCACAATGACCGTGGTGGACAAGCGAATGCCTGAGTAAAGCGCCAGCGGCACCAGTGTCACGCACGCGAAAAGAAAGACGAGGGTCAAGCCCACCAGCAAAATGTGCAATGCAATTTCATTTGGAGTCTTCTGCCGCTCGGCGCCTTCGACGAGCGCAATCATCCGATCCAGGAAGGATTCGCCCGGGTTGGAGGTAATGCGAATGACGATTCGATCCGAGAGTACCTTCGTGCCGCCGGTCACTGCGGATCGATCCCCGCCGCTTTCGCGGATCACCGGTGCGGATTCGCCGGTGACCGCCGATTCGTCCACCGAAGCGACACCCTCGACTACCTCTCCGTCTGCAGGGATCGAGTCATTCGCCTGGCAGACAACCGTGTCCCCCTTGCGGAGCGTATCCGCGAGAACCCGCTCTTCCTTTCCATCGACGAGCTTTCGCGCCTCGGCGGTTTTGCGCATTTTCCGCAGGGCATCGGCCTGAGCCTTGCCACGGCCCTCGGCGACGGCCTCGGCAAAGTTGGCAAAGACCACGGTGAACCAAAGCCAAACTGCCACCAGACCGGTGAACCAGCGCGGAGCTGAAGGCGCGACGAAGAGGTCGCGAATGAAAACCAAAGTGGTGAGAACACTGCCGACCTCCACCACAAACATCACTGGATTTTTTGCCACCAGCCAGGGCGAAAGCTTCCGAAAGCTGTCAACCGCTGCTTGTCGCAAAATGACCGGGTCGAACAAAGACAATTGTTTGGTCGTCGCCATCAGAAGACCTTGCCTCCCAGCGACAGAAAGTGCTCGACGATCGGACCCAGGCTGAGCGCCGGGAAGAAGGTGAGTGCGCCGACGATCAGCACCACAGAAACGAGGAGGAGGGTGAAGAGCGGACCGTCGGTGGGAAAAGTGCCCAGACCTGGCGCTACCGCCTTCTTTCCCAGCATCGAGCCGGCGATCGCCAGGACGGGCACGATCATCAAGAAGCGGCCGACCAGCATCGCAATGCCGATGCTGGTGTTCCACCAATGCGTGTTGGCATTGAGCCCGGCGAATGCGGAGCCGTTGTTTCCGACCGCGCTGGTATATGCGTAGAGGATTTCGCTTAGCCCGTGCGGCCCTGCGTTGTTCAGCGAGGCAGTGCCATAAGGCGCAACTGAGGACCAACCGGCCAGCCCGAGAATGACGAACGGGAAGATCAGGATGTAGACCATCGCCAGCTTCATCTCCCGCGCCTCGATCTTTTTGCCTAAGTACTCCGGCGTGCGGCCGACCATCAGGCCGGCGATGAACACCGAGAGCACCACGAAGATCAGCATCCCATACAGCCCCGCGCCGACACCGCCGAAGATCACCTCTCCAAGCTCGATGTTTACAAGTGGGACGAGCCCGCCCAGTGCCGTGAAGCTGTCGTGCATCGAATTTACCGCACCGCACGAGGCGTCGGTGGTGACGGTGGCGAAGAGCGCTGATGCTGAGACGCCAAACCGCACCTCCTTGCCCTCCATATTTCCCGGGCTATGGTCAACTCGCGCCTGGACGAGCGCGGAATTGGGGTGAGACTCGGCCCAATAGGCCGCGGTTACGCCCATCAGGAATAAAACAGACATCGCGGCAAAGACGGCCCAACCCTGTTTTTGATCTCTAGCCATTCTGCCAAAGGTATAGGTGAGCGCAGCGGGGATGGCGAAGATGAGCACCATCTGAACGAAGTTGGTGAGCGGGGTCGGATTCTCGAACGGATGAGCGCTGTTTGCGTTGAAAAACCCTCCCCCATTCGTGCCGAACATTTTGATCGCCTCTTGTGAGGCGACCGGGCCCATCGGAATGAGTTGCTTGGTCCCTTCGAGATTGACCACCTCGCGATAGGCCGAGAAGTTCTGCAGCACACCCTGCGAGATGAAGAAAATCGCGGCGATGATGCTGACCGGGAGCAACAGATAAACGGTCACCCGGATCAGATCGGCCCAGAAGTTGCCCAGGGTCTTCGCTCCCTCGGCGCCCGTCCCGAGCACTATCGAGGGACTTGTCCCGAGCGTTGTCGAGGGAGCACGCCGAACCAGACCCCGAGCCAACGCGATCGCCACTGCGATGCCCGACGCAGCAGAGGTGAAATTGTGCCAAGCGAGCCCGGCCATCTGGGTGAAATAGCTCATGGTGGATTCGCCTGAGTACGACTGCCAATTGGTATTGGTGGTGAAGCTCGCTGCGGTGTTGAACGCCAGGTCCGGAGCGACCGCGGCAAAGTGTTGCGGATTTAAGGGCAGCAGGTGCTGAAGCCGCTGAATGGCATAGGTCACCAGCATTCCAAACAAGCTGAAGGCGAGCAGAGCTAAAGCGTACTCCTTCCACGTGTGCTCGGCCTGGGCGTCGACCCCGCAAAGTCGAAGCAAGAATCGCTCGACTCGTCCAAGCACGCTCGGCAAAGGCCGGCGCTCGCTCTCAAGAGCTCGGTAGATATAAATACCGAGCGGCTTGGTAACCAAAAAGATGACCAATGCAAAAACGACGATTTGCAACCACCCGATGGTAGTCATGAGTTCGCTAGAATTTCTCGGGGCGCAGCAGCGCGTACAGCAAATACGCAGTCAGCAGCACGGAAAGTATCGCTCCAACCCAGTATTCCAACTGCATTTTTCTCCCTTAAAATCGGTCGCAGGCAGCGACGTAAGCCCAGCCGATGGCAAAGAAAATGACCGTCAAAAAGATAAAGATTATGTCTTGCATTCTCCGTCCATGATCATCAAATGATTACCCGTTTGGCTTAAGGGCGGGGTTGTCGAATGATGGCGCTGAAGCCGCGAAAGCCATCGCTCTTGATAAAATCTCGTTCGCTGTCTTGTTGTCTGGCCCGCGTACGCTGACCAAGAAGTTGCCGCTTTCAGACTCGACGGTGATATTCAGCCAGCTCTGTGGAAGCCAGTAAGGATCCGACGTCAATTCGATTTCTCCACTTCGCCCCAGCACGCGCCTGGCCTGGTGGCAGAGGAGCAGCGCCTCCAAATCGCTGGTTGTCATTCCGGCGATCGGCCGAAGCCCGAGTTTCGCGCCTTGTAGACGCGCCTCATTTCCGCTCCGGCCGGTTCGGACGCTTGAGTAAATCTCCTCGACTCGGACGATAGAGCGGGCATCGAATAGACTCTCTGGGTACTCCGGAGCGCGACCTGCAGGGCAGACCGCGGCTTCTGTCTCCTTCGCTTCACTGACCGGATCTTTTCGCGCAGGCAGAAACAAGGAGCATGCCGAGCAAGGGACGAGCAGCGCCACGAACCGAACCCTTGGCATGCCCATCGGTTAACCTCCCTATATCCGGAACAACAGCGAAAAAATGAGGCGTGTCTCAGATTTG
>Ga0126376_10000500_pt1 | contig 19204 bp, 19 predicted proteins | sample PanSoiMetPlot_15_FD_92760 | JGI IMG/M metagenome (GOLD analysis project Ga0126376, IMG submission 92760) | Tropical forest soil microbial communities from Panama - MetaG Plot_15 | ecosystem: Environmental > Terrestrial > Soil > Tropical forest > Bulk soil | place: Panama | collected 2016-02-17
ACCGGAGATCGCTTCGCCCACTCGATCGCCTCTTCGAGCGACTTCGCCTGGATAATCCAGTAGCCGGCGACCAGTTCCTTCGATTCGGTGAATGGTCCATCGATCACCGTTTTCTTTCCGCCGGTCGCGAATCTGACTCGCGCGCCTTTGGAACTGGGGTACAGACCTGCCGCATCGACCAGAATTCCAGCTTTGGCTTGCTCTTGGTTGTACTTCACCATCGCGGCGATCGATTCCTCGCTGGGCATCTTGCCGGCTTCAGAGTCTTTGTTCGATTTTAGAATCAACATGAATTTCATCGTCGTTCTCCTCAGTCAGTTTCAGCGGCCGGTTGAATTCAATTCCAGGCCTCACTTCTACGTCGAACCGCAAACGCCGAAATCGACATCCACCCGAGAATTCCCCCACAAAATTCGTCCAGCGCCCTAATCTACTGCAATTGCTAAGGTTACGCCCGGGAACGCGACCCGAATCAACTGAAACGCTGCCGTTTCTTTTTCACATCTAGGTCGTGGAGCTCGACGTTGCACCGCGCTTTCGTGCCACCTCCCGATTCGGGATGTGGAATTGCCATGATTCGCCGTCACCGGCAATGCCTATATTCAGCCCGGCTAAGAGAGTATGAAGTTCTTGAGAGTTCGTGACTGTTAACATTCCGAGAGGTGGGACATGGACATCGACGAGGAAAAGCTAGATCAGATGGTTCTCGCGCTTCTCTATTTGAATTCGTTTAAGGAAGGGGACAGGAGGCGCGCTTGGAAAAGTCTCCCTTGGAGCGTGATGGATTCACTGCACCAAAAAGGCTACATCTCAGAACCAGCAAGGAAGGCCAGGTCCGTGTGGTTATCCGAAGAAGGCGATAAGCTGTCAAAAGAACTCTTCGAGAAATTCTTTGCCGTAGGGCAGGCGTAGTAAGGAGCGGCTGGGCGGTCCTGCATAGATTGGAGTTCCCGCTAAAGGACCATTCGCGCTCAGCCTGGTAAACGCCTTAACCAGACAGCTGGTTACCGGACTTGCGTCAACACGAACCGATTGCCCATTGACTAGATCACTAGAAATTCTCGATCAGCCACACGTTTTGTGTGCCACTGGATTCACGTATGGCTAACAGACGCCCATCCAGCGATGGGATTGCGCTCCAGAGCTCTGCCATCCCATGCAACATTCAGTAATGCACTCTCCGCTTGTTGGTTATGCCAGGAAGCCAAGAACCTTTCCGTCCACGGACCACCCCGCGGCCATCAATCCCTTCCATCCTTTTACAACCACATCACGCGTTTCGCCCGTCGAGGTAGAACGGAGTTGGATAGTTTCCTGGTCAGGATGATAATTAAGCATCCAACCATACAGCCACGAAATCTTGCTCCGGAGCAGAGCGTGTAACGAACAGAACCCAGGGTAAACAAGCATGGTCAGCCGGAACACACTGGAAAGTCAGTGCAGCAAGCCTAACGGATGGTTGGGCCGATTCAGTTTGTGGCGAATGAATGTGAGCCATTCCAAGCTGACAGACTGGGGCTTAGGGCATGTCTCCATAGAAAACCGCTATACGATTCTCGACGTAGGGTGTGGAGGCGGCAGAACGGTCAATAAACTGGCTTCGATCGCCAGCGAGGGAAAGGTCTACGGCGTCGATCATTCCGAAGAGAGCGTCGCGATAACAAAAAAAATGAATTCACAATGGATAAGTCTCGGCCGCGTCGAGACTCGGCTTGGCTCTGTGTCCGAGTTGTCGTTTCCGGATGGTATGTTCGACCTGGTGACAGCCGTGGAAACACACTTCTGGTGGCCCAACTTGCCCAGTGATATGCGCGAAGTCTTTCGAGTGCTGAAACCTGGCGGGATGCTTATCCTCATCGCGGAGGTCTACAAAGGGGCGAACACTGCCGTTTCAAGACTCGCGGAAAAATACGCCTCCCGAACAAGCATGAAGCTCCTGAGCGTTGTGGAGCATCGCGAACTTTTCATAAACGCCGGCTACGCGGAGGTTCAGGTCATCGAAGAGCGCAAGAAAGGATGGATTTGTGGCACAGGCAGAAAGGCGGTCGCCAGCTGATAAACGGGGCGTAATCGGAATCGTGTTCGATAAGTGGATTGTCAAGACTTGAGCCTTCTATATAGGCCATGCTGATGAACGGCGAAAGCAACGCCGAAGACTTCTAGGGAGTAAAGCGATCTATAAGCGACGCTTTGATGCGGTGATTGTCGGCTCGGGCGCCAGCGGCGGTTGGGTTGCCAAACAACTCACCGAACAGGGCATGAGCGTCCTGATGCTCGAAGCCGGCCCACCCCGCTTGCCGACGCGTGATTTCACCGAGCACGTTCGCCCCTATCAGGTAAAGTTTCGTGGCTTCGGCAATCGCCAGGTTCTGGTCGAACGCCAGCCCATCCAACGCCTCTGTTACGCCTGTGACGAATACAGTCATCAGTTTTTCGTGGACGATCACGAAAATCCCTACACTTTTCCCCTCGACAAGCCGTTCATGTGGATTCGTGGACGACAAATCGGTGGTAAGACCTTCTGCTGGGCTCGCGAAAGCTACCGCTTTAGCGACTACGAATTCAAGGCCGCCAGCCGTGACGGCTACGGCGAAGATTGGCCCATCGGCTACAATGACCTCGCGCCTTACTACGACCTGGTCGAATCCTTCATCGGCATCAGCGGCTCGCGCGAAGGGCTTGAGCAAATGCCGGACGGCAAGTTCCTTCCCCCGATGAGCCTTTCTTGCGGCGGCGAACTTGCGCGCGAAATTATTGGCAAGAAATTCGGTTGGATTGTGATGCCCGATCGCGTCGCCAACCTCACCACCGTTCATCGCGGACGTCCCGCCTGCCACTATTGCGACGAATGCCAGCGGGGCTGCCACACTGCTTCCTATTTCAACAGTCCTTCGGTGACCTTGCCAGCCGCGGCGCGAACTGGACGGTTTACTTTGGTCAGCGACGCCGTCGTTAGCCACGTCCTTATGAACGACGCGGGAAAAGCCGAGGGTGTCTTTTACGTCGACCGCCACACCCGCGCGCATCGCGAAGCGCGCGCCAACGTAGTGGTGCTGGCCGCCAGCGCATTGGAGTCCACGCGTATCCTGCTGAACTCCGGCTCATCCCGCTTTCCCACGGGTCTCGGCAACTCCTCGAGCCAGCTTGGCCACTATCTGATGGACCATTTCACGTTGGAAGGCGCGGGCGGCTATCTTGCGCAATTTAAGTCATCCCGCCGGTTTGCGACGGGAACGCCCTGCGGCTTTCTCATCCCCAAGTACGTGAACACCGGCAACAACACGAACAAAAACTTTTTGCGTGGATACCGCTTCGATGGCGACGGCAGTCAGGAACTTTATGCCCATGCTTTCGGAATCGCCGGCTTTGGCTCGTCTTGGCGGGAAAAAGTTCGCTCAGAGATTCCGTACTATTTTGCGATCACCGCGCAAGGCGAATGTCTGCCCCGGTACGACAACCACGTCACACTCGATCCTGATAAGAAAGACGCATGGGGAATTCCCGCGCTGCGCATCGTGGCAAGCTATGGTGAAAACGAACAAGCCATGGCCAAAGCCATGCGGCAGCATGTGCTGGAAATTCTTGATGCCATGAAACTCGCTTGTCCCCGGCCGCCCGGTGAACAGATCAGTGTCTTCGGCAAGAACATCCACGAATGTGGCACCGCACGCATGGGCCGCGATCCGAAGAAAAGTGTGGTCAACGGCTTTGGCCAGCTGCACGATGCGAAGAATGTCTTCGTCACGGACGGTGCCGTCTTCCCGACGCAGGGCTGCTATGAACCGACGCTAACAATCATGGCAATTTCCGCGCGAGCAGGGGACTATATCGTCCACGAGTATCGCCGCGGCAATCTCTGATTCGGAATTCAGATGAATGACGACCACCGCAAACCCGAACTGTTGCAAAAGTCAAAATCGATCGATGGAATTCCTCGCCGTGAGTGGTTGCTGAACTTTGGTAGTGCGGTCGTGCTCTCCGGCTTTGCAGGCGTGCCCGGCGAAGCGCTAGAAACAGATCCGGTTTCCGCCTCCGCTCTGCCGGCTGGCCTCTACACACCTTCCATGGACCACGTCACTCATGCGTTGACCTGTGACGGCCCGTTCTTCCCGATTCCGCGCGGCGCCGAGACGGAATTCGTCCGCCCCCGCTCCGGTCCTTATATCCCACAGGCGTTTTCGCCGGAAGAATTCCGCACGATTCGCCGCATGGCTGAAATTCTGGTCGGCGAGGTCTCAGACGCAGCTTCGGCCCAACATATCGAAGGAGCCGCCGAAAGTATCTATGACGAAGTTGCCGAATGGATTGATCTGGTAGTGTCTAGCGGGCCGCGTGTGCGCTCCGCCGCGCGCAACTTGACGTCCGAACAGCGCGCGCTCGCCGTTGCCTATTTCGCTGGCGAAGAGCTTGTCCGCAAACTTGAGAACTATGAACCGGAAAGCGTTTGCAAGGAAGGACTGGATTGGCTCGAGCAGGAATGCCGGCGACGAACTGGAGAGTCTTTTTCCGGCGCTTCGGTTGCCGCGCAACTCGATCTCGTCTCTTCCATTAGCGATGCGCGACCCGAACTTTCCACTACGAATGCCGGTACTCGCTTTTTTGAATTTCTCAAATCCGAATCCATCCGCGGCTTCTATACGTCTCGGCTTGGCCTCAAGGAGCTCAACTACGCCGGCAACACGTTCTACGGACAATCCCCGGGCTGCAGTCTGGTTAAGGAGCGCAACAGCAGTAGCTGATCTTGTGCTTGTGAACATCCCGCGCGAAGTAATACCTAGGTTCCGAGGGGGGAGACTCCTTGGTGTCTCTGACAGCAGCTCCCAACTCACGCGCAGGAAGCGCGGCTCTTCAAGGAAATCCTGCCCCTTCCAATAAGACCACTCCAGTGTCCACGAACAAGTTGCACCACGACGCTGCCGCGCGCTTGCCAGCGTCAACACAAAATAGAACCGCTTCGGCAGGCGTGTGCCATCAAAGTGTCAAGCGCATTAGGAGGGCTGAGCCGAAGCGCGTCTCCGTCGCCCCAATCAAGTTGAAACCGCAAGCGACGTAAAACTCTTTGGCATGGGGGTTGCCGACCACGTACAGGAAAACAGATTTTCGCGTGCACGCGACTTCGGCGCAATGTGCGACGAGCGATCGAGCAATCCCACGGCGGCGCATGTCGGGGTCGACAAACAATGCATCGAGTTCGCTTTCTCCGTCGGCTCGCGGCTCCAGGGCGGCAAATCCGACAATCGTACCGCTGCACTCCGCCACAAATACTCCACCCGCGGCGATCTGCGCTGCGGGCAGCTCAATGGCGTCTGGATTGGCGAGCAAGGCGTCACGATCACCGTCATTGGTGAGGGATGCACGCAGCTGCAAATCCTCGAGCTGCTTCTGCTCAGAGGCAGTCGCGCGGCGTATCAAAAGACCTCCCAAGTCCGGCATACGGCGAGGGTAAACGATCTGCGACGTAGGTGAAAGGCATCAGTGGAGCGATTTCGTGATAGCTACCGGCCGTAGCGCCCCATCAGTTCGGCCTGAGCGAGAATGTGGCCTTTCATAGCGCGTTCGAGATCGGATTTCGTGGTACCGGATTTTAGCGTTACGGTGGAGTCCAAAGCGTACAGTTTGAAGAAGTAGCGGTGCGGTTTACCGGGAGGGGGGCAAGGACCGCCGTAACCAGTTTTTCCAAAATCGTTTTGGCCTTGCGCAGCACCACCTGCGAGGGCGTCTTTTTTCGGCAAAGCTTCGGGCAAGCTGCGCGTGTCGGGCAGCAAGTTGAACAAGACCCAATGCACCCACGTTCCCACGGGAGCGTCCGGATCATCCGCGATCAACGCGAACGTTTTCGTTCCAACGGGCGGCTCGTTCCAATGGAGTTCTGGAGAACGGTCTTCTCCGTCGCAGGTGAATTGCTTGGGAATGTTTTCGCCGGCCGCAAATGATTTACTGGAAAGGTTTAACGCCATAGTTTCTTCTCCGTTCGCCGGGCCGTTCCTACAGCCGGCGCAAAGAATCAGGGCGAGAAAAAGAATTGCGGAAGCTTTTTTGCGCATCGTCTTGCCATCAATTTGCAGCCGCTGCGGGCCGGTGATCGTCGAACGCATTCTGCGGTTTTGTTTCTTCGCGTGGACAGGGCTCTTCGCTTTCCTTTCCTCCTAAAACCCCGGCATTCCCTGAGCCAAAGGCGCGGCGACAGTACACTAGTCGATCGTGAACCGAGAGTCACATCAAACGCAAGAGCGACGTTGCCTCGCTGCCAAGCCCGATAGATCCAGGGGATGACGTAAGAAACTTGAGAAATACCAAAGAACCAGCCGAAGCCGATTAGACCAAGAACGATCCGCCCCAGAATCGCGTCCGGCTGAGTCGGCTCGGATTGAGAACAACCCCACAAAACACAAACAACGGCACAAATTGCAGAAAATTAGAAGTGAAATGCCCTTAAGAAATGAAAGCGTCGCTTCGACGTAAAAGCGCGCCTGCTGGACGGTCATGATCAGGGCCCAGTATGAAAATATTTGGCAGTAGCCGGACGAAAGAGGAAGAAAGCGAACACCAAGAAGAAAACTGTGTGCAACGCAACTTGAATGACGGAGTGATAGAAGCTAACCACGACATGGAAGGCCAGCCAAGCGAGGAGAAGCCAGCGAGCCCAGTTGTGGCCGAGCAACAGGAAGATGCCTCCCACGACAGCAAGCAAGCGAAGAACCGCAAGGAGAAGAAAATCGTGTTCGAGCGGGCGCTTGGTGAGGTGATAGCCCAGGCCGAGCGATCCCACGAAGATAAACAAGCAGCTGAAAATCAGGACTGGTAAGGGGCGTTTCATATTCCGCGGGCGTGCATTGTACGACTGAGCCATAAAATCGTCCACCGAGCGATGTTTTTCCGCCGGCATCAACAAAATCTCTGACCAGAAACGGAGGCGAGCACCTGGTGCCTCGCCTCCGCTCGGGATAGACCTCTTAGTTTTCTTAATTGTCTTTCGCCGGTTCCTGCACCTGAACCGTCACGCGCATCCACGGATGAATGCAGCATTGAAAGTTGTGCTGGCCGAGCGTCAAACCGGTCACCTGAAGTTGGCTGCCCTGAAGGATACGGGTGCGAGCAACGGCGACGTTCTTGAAGCCGCCATCGCACTCGGGAACCGTCGCTTCGCCATTATTGAGAGGAGGAATGAAGCCGCCGCCAAACTGCTTCACTTCGGTGAAAGTGTGGGGCTCGCCGCCTTGATCCACCACGACGATCGGCGTGTCCTTCTTGATTCGGAGCGTATCCGGTTCGAAATCCCAGCCTTGATCGGGCGTTCCGGCCGCGGCCTTCGCGAAAAGGTCGGTGAGTGTGGTGAAGGCGCCGATGGTGACGTTCTTGCAAAAATCTGCACCCAGCGCATCGTTGAAGGTTTTTGGATCGCATTCATCGAGGGCCACGATTTGCACCGGCTGCACAACCAGTGGTTGGGCGGCTGGCGGATTATTTGCCTGGGTTTGCGCGAAACCCGCGATGGGCGAAACCAAAAGGCCAGCGAATACCAAAATGCTGTACCAGTTGATTCCGCGGGGCTTCGACTTCTGACAGTTGCTGCCGTTCATTCCATTTCTCCTTCGTTCGATTCAATTTTCCAGCAGTGCAAGCGGGCTCGAGCTGCGAGACGCAGCTACCTCAGGAGAGCACCACAGCGGCAAGCCAACGCACATTCCGGAATTTGGCGTTCTCAGACCGGTAGGAGGCATATGGTTCGCCAAATCGATACGACGGTTAGTGCTTTCCATTCAATGACTTCGCAGATAGAAAGCTAGGTTGACAGGTCGCGAACTTTCGCGACTTCCGAAATTGCGCGGGTTCGAGTCGCGAAAGTTCGATGAACCGGAACAACTGTCCAGCTAGAGCTTAGAAGGAATACTGTAGTGCGAAGCGATCAGCTGCCATCTTCCGCCGATCTTCATCCACACGTCCGTTAAACGGTCGCGATAGTCATACGGTTTGCCAGCAGCTTCGCCGCTTTCATGATAAAGACCGGTGACGACGCCTACGTTGTCGTGCATGCGGATTTTGAGGTCGGAAAGTTCAGAGACGTCGACGCGGAGCGGCCCCATGTTGAAGCTGATGAAACCAATCTTGCTATAAGTGTTCCCGTCCTCGGTGGTGATGACGTAGTCGTCGGCAAGCAGCGGCGCCAGGTCGCCGACTTTTCGCTGCTTGTAGGCGTCGGCCCATTTCGCTTCCAATTCGCGAATCGTGGACTCGCCAGATTTCTCCTGCGGAATGGTGGGGACGACAAGAGAACCCAATAGGCCGAAAACTGCGAAAAGAAAAAGCCGAGCGCGCATATTTTTTGCTCCAGCCGGTCTGGTTCGCTTCTGGACGGTGGATTGTATACCTGGCGGTGGTTCGAAACGAAGCGTAAGTTGTGCGCTAGGCTTAGTGCCAGGCGCGGACAAGTTTGTCGGCGCCGACCGAGACAAGCCAACTGCCATCAGGCGAATACGCGAGCTGCGTGATGCGATGGCGATGAGCGACGTAATGGCGCAAGGGAAGCCCATCGCGAAGGCCGAAAATCTCGATGTTCCAAAGGCGGTCCTCACCCAAATAAGCGAGCGCTAGGGCTTGGTTGTCCGGTCGGAAGGCAAGCGCGGAAATAGAGAAATGAAATGCCGGTGCGGGAACCTCGCCCCCAGTGCTCAAACTCCAGAATTTCAATTCGCCATGATGCACAAACGGCGCAGCGGTTCCGCCACCGGAAGCGAAGCGTTCGCCGTCAGGAGAAAATGCAACGGCAGAGACTGGTTGCGTGTGCGACGTTAGCGTTTGAAAGATCCCACCTGTTTGAACGTCCCAAAGGCGGATTGTTCTGTCGTCACTCGCGCTGGCGAGCGTTCTGCCATCCACGCTGAACACGACGGAATTGACGGTCGCAGTGTGGCCCTGCAAAGTTCGCAGATTCCCGCCGGTCTCCGCATCCCAAAGTTTGACGGAATGATCGGAGCCGCCGCTAGCAACAACTTTTCCGTCCGGCGAATAGGCTACGCTGCGAACCTCCCCGCTGTGGCCGTTGAGCGTTTGGAGGAGTCGTCCCGTGGCGGCGTCCCAGAGCCTCACGGTCTTATCGCGGCTGCCCGAAGCCAGCGTCTTTCCATCGGGCGAAAAAGCGAGACTGACGATAGCCGCAGAATGGCCCTGGAATCGGCGAACGATGTACGGCGTCCGAAAATTCCACAAGGTGATGACGCGGTCATCGCCTGCCGTAGCAAGCCATTGCCCGGTCGGATCGAATGCAGCCGATTGGACAGGCGCGAATTGCGGCGAAAACTCGCGGTCGGCATTGCTCAGCGGCGAGCCCGCGTTATCATCGACCGGGATCGGAGGTAGAGGAAAAGGATGTGGCCGCGGCGGATGCTCGGGCGGAATGCCGCACGCGAGGCTCAGAAGCAGAAGAGCGGCCCAACCGGCGAGTGTGATCAGCTTTTGACGGCGATATTTCATTAGAAAAAACGGAGCCATGTCGCCCGCTTGCTCCATGTGTCGGAAGAGGCTCGCAAAGACGGCACAGCTATTGCTCCCGGCGAGCATATCAGGAGCAAGTAAGATGCCAGCTAAGGTTCGACGACTTACGGGCGGAGAAAAGAGGAGATCGAAGTAAGCATGGTCGGAGCTGCCAGACTCCGCAAGGGCGCCAGACGCGTCCGTTCGAGGTCGTCGCGGTAAAAGAGATTGTAGGTGTCGAAAGGAATGAGACGACCATCGGGATGAACGATGTGGATGCAGGATTTCTTGACACTGCGAACGTCGAAGGCGTGTGCGTCAATGAAGTGCACGATTAGAACACGAAAAACATTCTTGTAGCTGAGCGCTGCGGGTGCCGCTATTTTCGGCAAGCAGCAAAGCAATTCGCGCAAGGAGTTCGCGCCTGATTGCAGCGAATGATTTGTGGCGAAAAGTTTAAACAGGCAATCGCGAATGCCCTGCTCTTCTTCGTAAACGATCGTGTTGCGTGCGGCGTTGATAAGTACATGCGGCTCGACAAAGCGCGTGAGCGGGACGGCTTGGCCATCGAGCTTCAGCGCGTATGCCATCGCGAGCGAATCCGGGTGGCAGGGGACAGGGATGACGTCTTCGGGTTGAAACATTTTCGTCTGTTCGAGAATTTTACGTCGAACTTCCGTAAGTGTAAGGCGGTCGGTCGCGGGATCGAATTTCTCTAGGCGACCCGCGTCTTGGATCGGCTGCAGCGTGACGCCGCGCACGCAAGGCTGTTGCAGCGCATACTCGATGGTCTTGCCAATTTCGTGATCATTCAGCCCCTTCCGTAACGTCATGACGAGCGTAGTGGAAATATTGAGGCAATTCAGGCGCTCCAGCGCCTTTTCCCGGATGGTGCGCAAATCGCCACCGCGCAAATCGAGCAGCGCTTCGCGTTCGAACGAATCGAACTGCAGATAGACCTCGAAGTCTTCTATTTCGGCGAGGCGTTTCGCGAAGTCCTCTTCCTGGGCGATTTTCAGGCCGTTGGTGTTCACCATCAGGTGGCGAATCGGACGCGCCTTGGCCATCGCAATGATTTTGAAAAAATCGGGGTGAAGCGTTGGTTCGCCGCCGGAAATCTGCAAAACGTCCGGATAACCTTCATTCCTCACCACCGCATCCAGCATCTTTTCGATGAGCGCGAGCGGGCGATGCTCGGTGCGTTCAGGGCCACTGCCCGCGTAACATACGGGGCAGCGCAAATTGCAGGAATCGGTGACCTCGACAAGCGACAAACACGAATGTTGCTCGTGGTCGGTGCAGAGGCCGCAATCGTAGGGGCAGCCCCACTTTACCGGTGTGTTGTAGTGAACGGGCATTTCCGGCTTTTTGATGAAGACTTCACGGCAACGGCGGTAATAGTCAACGTCATCGGCTACAAGAACGCGCTCGGCGCCATGTTGCGGGCAGCGCTTCAGCAAATACACTTTGTCTTCCTCGAAAACGATCTTCCCTTCCAGCTTGCGAAAACACGTCGAGCAAATCGTCAGCGCGACGTCATAGAACAAATACGGTCGGACGCGTTCGCCCATTACAAACCCTTGTTTCCTCTAAGCATTCGCATCGCAGCCAGCACAATCAGCCAAATGATGCACACTGCGACCACCACAAAACCCGCCACGGCCATCCAGAAGAAGACCTTTGTGACGGGCCTGCTGGGACCATAGTTGCAGGTGGCCGCGACTCCAAAAACCGATCCGCCCGTGAGAAGGATCGAGCAGGCCAACGCAATTAAGAGCGGCCGCCAGACGTGAAGGCCGCTGCAATTTTGTGTCCTTCCCAAGCAGGCTAGGGATTTCATCTGGCATAGATCACCCCTCCACGGATCGGCGGCGAGGGTGCTCACTTGTCCCCTCGCTCGGCGATTCCGCTGTTCCGCACGGCTCGCGCGATCATCCAGATGATGGTGGCGGGAAAAACCATGACGCAAATGCAGAACACGATCAAGTAAAAGACATTCAAATTCGGGTGCTTGCCAGCGCCATCCATGCTGAATGTATTTAAAAAACCAAAACAGCTTCCGGCCGTGAGTACGATCGCGGCAAACAGCGTGACTAGAGGGGCGGTAAAGCTTCGGCGTTTTGGCCGGCTTGGTTCCATTCAGAACTGCCTCGTCGCATCCGGAAGCGGCGCAGGTCGATTGTCGCCCGGATTGGAGGCCGACCAGCGCCGGATATCGTTTGCATAGTACGCCAGCAGGAAGATGCACGCCCACTGAATCGCCGTCATTTGAAGGAAGACGCGCGTATCGTCGGGCTTCAAAAAATCGCACAGCAAGCGAAACGAAATATAGCCGACCATGAACTGCTTGAAGATGTCCCCTTCGATATGAGGACGCGTCATTTGCCGCCAGAGAAACACTCCAAGTGCCAGCGCAAATAGCAGCTCGTAGAGCTGCGTCGGATGGCGGGGAATGCTATCGCCGAAGTTCACGCCCCACGCAAGCGTGGTAGGGCTTCCGCCGGTGTGGTCTTCCAGGCCGGTCAGAAAACAGCCGATACGGCCAATCGCAATTCCGATAGAGAGCGGAACAGCGAAGAGGTCACCGGTTCGCCGTTTGATTCCGAGATATTGCTTTGCCAACTCCACCGCGAAGAGCCCGCCAATCAACGCTCCAACAATCGTTTTGCCGCCCATCAAATACGCTGGATCGCGCCAGTGCGTCAGCGTGGCGGCTGGATCTTCAAACCAATACAACACCTTGCAACCAACCACGGCGCCTATCGCCGCGGCGGCAATCACCCACCAGCGATTTGCGTCATCAACTCTGTCGCCACGGCGTTTGCGTAAGTACAGATAAACGCGAAAACCTACGGCATACGCCAGCGTTTCGAAAACAACGTGCGGATGCAGCTTGAACGGGCCAACCGGAAGGTACACGGGAAAGGACATGGCTGATGGACGGCGGCACCAAGCGTAGCGGCTATCGGCAGGCGCCGCAACAAGGTTGTCTGGTTTGATTTGCCGACGAGCGATTGCGTTTGAAATCTTCGTTCTTTGCAGCAAGCTCCGCCCCGGCGTGGCTGCTTAGGAAGACTCGATCAGACCAGTCCTTTGCCCCGCAGAAATTCCGCCACCGCGGCGTGCTTGCGTTCTTCCGCATAGGCGAGCGCGTTTTTGCCGTCTGTCGTCTTCGCGTGCAAGTCGGCGCCATGGGTGAGCAGCGCCTGTAGAATCTCGAGATGGCCGTTGGCAGCAGCGGTGAGGAGCGGGGTATATCCGTTGGCGTAACAATAGTTCGGCGAAACGCCTTCCGCCAAAAGCCACTTCACAATTTCCGTATGCCCGCTTGCCACCGAGCCTGTGAGCGCCGTGTATCCGCTGCCGTTCGTCGCAACAGCATTCAAGTCTCCCCCTTTCGCGCTCAAATACTTCGCGACCTCAAGGTGGCCGAACACAGCTGCCAAGGCCGGCACGGGAAAACCATCCGGCGAATACGATTTCGCAAGCGACCGGTCGCGCTCAACAAATTCCTTCACGCGAGGCAAATCGCCCGCCGCAGCCGCTTCGTGCAACTCTAAAACGGCGCCTCGCGACAGCAACAGATCGCGAATTTCGTTCTGACGATTGTAAATCGCGAACAGCACCGGGCCCTGCGACTGCTGGTTCTTTGCCGAAAGAAGACTCCTGTCTTGATCGAGCAGCGCTTTTACGGCTCCCACATCGCCACAGCGGATCGCGTCGAAAAATAATTGTGCTTCGCTCACAGAACTCTGCCCCCGCAACCTGATTGCTGGCGGAATTGTACAAGCGAAGGCCGCGGTGGCCAAGGGTCGACCGCTCTTCGCGATTAGCTCGCAGCAGCGGAAGTGTGTTTCGGTTGATACTTGCCCGGCGCGGCGCGGAAGGAAATTGCGACGCGGTTCCAGAGATTGATCATCGCGACGGCCAGTGTCAGATCCACGATTTCCTTCTCGGAATATTGCGCCCGAACTCGCGCATAAACGTCGTCCGGCACGTGCGTCTCGGAAACCAGCGTCACCGCTTCGGTCCACTCCAGCGCCGCGCGCTCTTTGTCCCTGTAATACGGCGACTCGCGCCACGCCCCAAGCCCGTACAAACGCTGCTCTGTTTCTCCGGCCGCCTTCGCGTCTTTCCAGTGCATGTCGATGCAATAGGCGCAGCCATCGGTTTGCGAAGCGCGCAGCTTCAGCATGTGCAACAACTTCACATCAATTCCAGAGTCGTAGAGATATCGCTCGATGGTATAAAGCGAACGCAGCGGTTCGAGCGCGTGTTTTGTATAGTCCAGACGTGGCTTGAATTCTTCCGACATAATCATTCCTCCCTTTCGCCAGTTTGGGCGCCTGGCCGTCGTCGCGGTTCGACGGTGCTTCGCCTCACTTTCGATGGCTGTTTCTTTGCAATTCTCGACACTTCCCATGGGCATTTTCTTGTCGGGGCCAAGCCCATCCCGCATCATAGAAGAATACAGTTACTCTGCATTTGGCATGTTTTCGAAAGGCTTGGGACTTGCCAGTGTCGAATACAAACAGCCGGGGCCCGCTTGTATTCGTCATTGCAGGCTGTTTGTTGCTCTCGTTCCATCTCACCATCCTGCTCGCGTTGTCGTCGAATTCCGCTACTCCGCTGCTTTCCAACTTGGTCCAATTGGCAACGGGCCTGCTCGCCACTAGCGCCAGCTGGTTCGCCTCCCGGCGAACGGAAAAATTTGGGCGGCATTTTTGGCTGCTGGTTTCCGTAGGCTTCCTGCTCTGGAGCACAGCGCAGGGCATGGCAACTTACTACGACAGCTTCCTGCACACTCCGTTGCAGCAGCCTTGGCCAAGTGACAGCCTTTTCTTCCTCAGTATGGCTCCGCTGCTGATGACCCTATTTATAAACCGCGAGAACGGCTTTGAATGGAGCCAGTGGCCGCGCATTCTTGACCTGACGCAAGTGGTCATCCTCGCCGTGGCAGTCTACCTATTCACATACGGATCACCGGCTGCCTGGCAAAGCCATAGCCTGCTGGCAAAACTTTCTTGGACCCCCGAAACTTTACGCGATTTTGCACTGTTTCTAGCCTTTGCCCTTTCTGCCCTGTGGACACGACAACGGGCCGCGCGCTCGCTCTTCGGTCGTCTATCCGTTTTCTTCTTCTTCTATCTCTGCGGCGAAGTGCCTTACCTTTATTTGCAAGCCACTCAAAATTTAAATACTGGAACTCTTTGGGATCTCGGCTGGAGCTTTCCTTTCGTGGCTATCGCAGCCCTTGCCGTAACTGCAAAGGGATTCTGGGAAGCGGAGGTTGTTCTACAAGGGCGCTCGGCAGCGCCACGACCAGCCCGCCACTGGAGTTTGATACACCTGGCCTCGCTCATCTTTCCACTCCTGGTCCTTCTCATGGCGGCCGGCTTCGCCGAACGGCGTCTGCTTGCTGCCGTCGTCTTGGTCGTGGTGTCCTTTGGCTGCTCGGTCGGCCGCCTTCTCGTTTCGGACCAGCAGCAACTTCAAGCGGCGAGGGACCTGGAAGAAAGCAATGCGCTGCTGAACTCCGTGTTTGAGGGCACCGGCGACGCCATTTTCATTAAGGATTTGCAAGGCCGCTATATCCTGGTGAATCGAACCTTCGCCGGGTTACTCGATCTCGAAGAAAGGCAAGTCATGGGCAGATCGGCCCACGAACTCACGGATCCGGATGTCGCCCGCCTGATGGATCAACAAGATCGTGAAGTGATTGAAGCGGGGACAGCCAAGTCGTTTGAATATGTGGTTCCCCAAAATGGCGTGCAACGAATCTACCGTTCGCACAAAGCTCCGCGTCGAGACACCGAGGGCCACATTGTGGGGATCATCGGCGCGGTTCGAGACATTACCGAGTACCGCGAGATCGAAGAGCACCTGCGGCAATCACAAAAAATGGAGGCGATTGGCACACTCGCGGGCGGCGTCGCACACGATTTCAATAACCTTCTGACTGTCATCAACGGATACAGTTCGATCCTGGCCGATTCCCTGGCGAATGAACCAAAATTACGCAGCCACCTGGATCAGATCCAGAAGGCTGCGGAACGTGCGATGTCGTTGACCCGCCAGTTGCTCGCGTTCAGCCGGAAGCAGACGATTCAGCCGAGTGTGCTGCAACTGAACCAGGTCATAGCGGGAATGGAAAAACTCCTGCATCGCCTCATTGGGGAAGACATTCTGATCTCGACACAGCTTGCACCGAATTTGGGCACGGTTCTCGCCGATGCCGGCCAGATGGAACAGGTGATCCTGAACCTGGCGGTCAACGCCCGGGATGCCATGCCCGGCGGCGGACAATTGACGTTCGAGACGCGCAACGTGGAAATAGGAGACTCCATTGCGGCAGCCAACAGCATGCCTCCGGGACGCTACGTTGAATTTCTTGTCAGAGATACCGGCGTCGGAATGACGCTCACCGTGCAAACGCGCCTTTTTGAACCGTTTTTCACCACAAAGCCTCCAGGCAAGGGCACGGGACTCGGGCTCTCGACGGTATACGGAATCCTTAAACAATCGGGAGGCAGTATCACGTTCACAAGCCAGCCCAGTCACGGAACTACGTTTCGCGTGTATCTGCCTCGCACGGACTCGATTCAGCCGGTTTCGATTTCACAGAACGAAAAGGATCGCCCTTTGCATGGAAAGGAAGCGGTGTTGCTCGTCGAAGATGACGCCGCAGTGTGTAGCCTTGTGCGCGCCGTGCTCAGCTCGCATGGCTACAAGGTTGTCTGTCCTTCGCGTCCGCAAGACGCCGAGGAGGTGTTTGAACAGCATGGCGGCCGTTTTGACTTATTGCTTTCCGATGTCGTGATGCCGGAAATCAGCGGCGCGGAACTTGCCAGGAAACTCTGCACGAGAAATCCGGCGATGAAAGTTCTTTTCATGTCCGGCTATGTCGGTGATGCAATCGTTCGACTGGGAATTCAGGAAAAGGAAGTCGCCTTCCTCCAAAAGCCTTTCGCACCACTGACTTTGGCGCAAAAAGTCAGGCAGACTCTGGATGGTTCGCCAGTCAATGAGCAATGATGGAACGGTCAGCGCCGTGCACGGTCCTGGCGCAACGCTTCTTCAATCAAACGGTCGAGCTCATCGCGCTTCAGCGTGATCTCATCCGCGCCGCTGTCTTCGCTGTCGCTGGTAACAGGCAGTTCCGAGGCCCCTGGAGGAGCAATCACGCCGTAGCGTGCGCGCGCCGCCATCAATTTTGCGACCTCGCGCGAAGAAAGTAGTTTCGGCGTTCCCGCGTTCTCCGCAGCAAGCAAAATCTTGGCGAAGTGCTCCACGGTTTCCATTCGATAGAACGCCGTCAGCAAATCCGGTCCGCAAGTGACGACCCCGTGGTTCGCCAGCAGCAATGCATCATAACTCTCGACGAACGGTTCGAGTGCCTTGCTCAAATCCGACGTTCCCGGCGTCGCGTAACGCACGAGCGGCACTTGCCCCAGCCCGATAATTACCTCGGGCAGCAGCGCCTGATCCAACGCCCTCCCGGCGCTCGCAAAACCTGTCGCGGTCACGGGATGTGCGTGGCACACTGCGTTCACATCCGGCCGCATTTTGTAGAACAAGAGGTGCATCAGGATTTCCGACGACATTTTGCGGTCGCCGATGCAGCTGTGGCCGCCAAGATCGGTGATCACCAAATCGTCGGCCGACAGGCTTCCTTTGTTCATGCATGTCGGAGTCGCGAGGATTCTGCCGTCGCTGAGCCGCACGGAAACATTGCCTTCGCACGCTACGATGTACTCGCTTTCGTACATCCAGCGTCCGACGGTACAAATATCCTGCCTGTGCTGCTCTTCTGATTTTGTGCGGCCAGCCAACACCGTGTTTGGATTCACGGGTCGCACTCCTTCCTCGCGCGGCATTATCTACTGCGCAAGGCAGTTTGCAAGTTATTTTTCACCCGGCGCACGGCGGGGCAGCAGCTCGCGCGCGACCTGTTCGGGTGACCCTTGGAGCAGAACGAAACTCCGCGCTAGAGACTACGCGTAGATGCCCCTCATTTTCAAGGCATTTGCTACGCGGTCAATGGCTACCATGTATGCGGCGATGCGGTTGTTTACCTTATGCGTTTCCGCGTACTTCACCACGGCATCGAACGCATTCTCCATCACATCGAGCAAGCGTTCGTTGACTTCGCTCTCACGCCAGAAGAAGCCCTGCCGGTCTTGCACCCATTCGAAATAGCTGACGGTTACGCCGCCTGCGTTGCCGAGAATGTCCGGAACCGTGAAAACGCCCTTGGCATCGATAATTGCGTCGGCTTGCCACGTGGTCGGGCCGTTCGCGCCTTCGCACATGATCTTCGCCTGCACCTGCGAAGCATTCTTTTCCGTAATCTGATTTTCAATCGCCGCGGGAATCACGACATCGCACTTTTGGAAAAGCACGTCGCGAGCGCTCATCTTCGTTCCGCCGCCTGGATAATCTTGTAGCGGTTTCTTTTGCGTATAGACCCAATCAATGACCTTGGGCACGTCAAACCCATTTTCGTTATAGAGCCCACCGCCGATATCGGCGAGGCCGATGATTTTGTAGCCCGCTTTCTGCATCAGGTCCGCAGCCATCGAACCGACGTTGCCGAATCCCTGAATCACGACGCGCGTACTCTCTTTTTTCATTCCGAGCTTCGCCAGCGCCTTGTCGCAACAAATCATCACGCCGCGCCCAGTCGCCTCCCGCCGACCGCGCGAGCCGCCAAGCTCGATCGGCTTGCCGGTTACAACCGCAGTCGTCGCTTGGCGGTGGTGCATGGAATACGTATCCATCACCCAGGCCATCGTCTGTTCGCCCGTACCCACGGCCGGCGCGGGAATGTCGCGCTCCGGCCCGAGCCAATCCGTCAATTCTGCGGTGTAGCGCCGCGTCAATCGTTCCAGCTCGCCGCGTGACATCTTCCGCGGATCGCAAATGATGCCGCCCTTCGCTCCGCCGAACGGAATATCCACGACCGCGCACTTCCATGTCATCCACGTCGCCAGGGCGCGCACTTCATCGATCGAAACGTCCGGTGCGAACCGGATTCCACCCTTGCCTGGGCCCCGCACCGTCGAATGCAGCACGCGATAGCCCGTAAACACTTCCAAGCTGCCGTTGTCCATTCCCACTGGAATGTAAAGCGTGATCTCTTTGCTCGGATACTTCAGGTACCGGTAAATTCCCTGTTCCAAACCCAATTTCTGCGCCGCTACCTCAAAACGCGCTTCTGCGTTTTGGTAGACATTCATCTCTTCCGGGTTCGGCGGTTGCGACATGCGAGACTCTCCTTAATAAATGCGCACAGCTTGTTTCACACACCGGCGTGAGCTTGTGGCTGCACCGGGTTGTCAATTCTTTGATTGCGAGGCTCAAACAGTGGAGTTCGGCGGGCTACCCACCCGTCAATCCTGCCATTTGGCCGGGTGGTCAGTATACGAAGCTATTCCGCTTCCTCGCAAGCCGATGCCGATTACCGATTGGAAACCGAATCGAATACGTTCGAGGAATATACTGCTGGCTTAGCGTGATTCCGCCGGACGTAGTCTGTACCCCGCGGGAAAAGGCGTGCATCCAAATAGCGCATTACTCTCTCCGAAAGGCTTTTCTCATGACAAAAATGAAAGCAGTGCAAGTCCCCAAAGCCGGCGGCGATTGGGAAATCGTCGAGCGCGAAATTCCCATTCCCGGCCCTGGCCAGGTGCGTATCAAGATCCATGCCTGCGGTATCTGCTTCAGCGATCAT
>Ga0126376_10000502_pt1 | contig 19141 bp, 18 predicted proteins | sample PanSoiMetPlot_15_FD_92760 | JGI IMG/M metagenome (GOLD analysis project Ga0126376, IMG submission 92760) | Tropical forest soil microbial communities from Panama - MetaG Plot_15 | ecosystem: Environmental > Terrestrial > Soil > Tropical forest > Bulk soil | place: Panama | collected 2016-02-17
AAGACCTTGATGGAGCGTTTCTGGTCATCGCCGCAACATCCGTGCCGAGCGTAAATGAATCGGTCTATCGCACAGCCGACGCACGCGGACTGCTTTGCAATGCCGTAGACGATATCGAAAACAGCCACTTTTACTACGGTTCCGTCGTTCAGCGCGGCGATTTGCAAATCGCCATTTCGACGAATGGCAAAAGCCCCGCACTGGCCCAGCGTCTGCGCAAGGAGCTCGAAGCGCAGTTCGGGCCGGAATACGAAAGCTGGATCGAGTGGCTCGGGGCCGCCCGCGAAGTTCTGCGCGCTTCGGGTGCGGCGCCCGCACAAACAAAAGAAATGCTTCATAGCCTTGCAAGTCAAGAAAGCTTCGAGCGCTTTCTTCACGAAGCAGCGCGCAAACCCTCCACGGAAGGCGTTGAGTGATGGGCAAAGTGTTCCTTGTCGGCGCGGGCCCTGGCGACCCGGAGTTGCTGACCGCCAAAGCGCTCCTCATTCTGCAGCGCGCCGATGTTGTGCTGCACGACTCGCTGGTGAGCGCGGAAGTGCTCGGCCTGATTTCGCCGAATGCCGAACTCGTCGATGTCGGCAAACGCGCGGGCCTGAAACTCCTCACGCAGGACGAAATCAATTCGCTTCTGGTTTCCTACGCAGCCGGGCACGAGGTCGTTGTTCGTTTGAAAGGCGGCGATCCTCTTCTCTTTGGCCGCGCGTCGGAGGAAATAGAAGCTCTCCGCAAGGCGAATGTCGCTTTCGAGATTATCCCAGGAATCAGCGCAGCGTTCGGAGCCGCCGCAGCTGCAGGAATTTCTCTTACCGACCGCCGTGCCGCTTCGCAGGTTTTGTTCACCACTTTTTCCCGCGGAGGCGACGTGAAAAGCCTCGGCTGGCGCGAAGTCACTGCGGACACCACGCTCGCTATTTACATGCCCGGAACGGATTACGCGGAAGTCGCCACGAGATTGATGGACGCGGGCCTCAGCGCAGACACGCCGTGCGCCGTGATTTCGCAGGCGACGCGCGCAGATCAGCAAGTTCGATGGACTAACGTCCAAGCGCTATTCGAAGAACAGAAGTTGCCCGCTCCTGCTCTGATGATCGTCGGCAGAGTGGCATCTCGTGACGCGAGTGCATTACAGAAAGTATTACGTGAAAAGGGTTCGGCGGTTAACGTGAGTCAGCCAGAATTCACAGACGCAATTCCGCAAAACTGGCTGAAACACTAACGGCGGAAATATCATTGGCAGGAGATTCAAGGAGGAAACGATGAGTCAAGCAAATGGAGAAGCGATCGCAACGAAACGGCGCGGATTGTCGCTTGATGGCTGGGCAGTGTTACTGGCCTTCGCGCTCGCGGCGCTCGTTCGCGCAGGCGTATTCAAGCACATCCCCTGGTGATTCGAAAGAGCTCAGGAATAAAAAGGAGAGAGGTATGGCGGATGCAGTTGTATTACCCCAGGTCCAGCCGGTACGTCCGGCAGTTCAGTTTTTCAAATTGATTCCCGGCATGCTGCTTTTGACGGCCGTCGGTTACGCGGGCAAATTGCTCGAACAGAATGTCGGTAAGTACGCGAAGTCACATCATTGGACGTTCCCAAACATCGAATACGTCCTTTGGGCGATTCTGATCGGCCTTGCGATTTCGAACACAGTCGGCATTCCGCAAATCTTTCGCGCTGGCGTCGCGACCTACGAGTTTTGGCTCAAGGCAGGCATCGTTTTGCTTGGTTCGCGGTTTTTGCTTGGCGATGTATTGAAACTTGGCGGTGCAAGTCTTGCGCTCGTCGCAATTGAAATCGCACTCGCCATCGGCTTCATGACGTTGCTCGGACGGGCGTTTGGCCTCAAACCAAAACTAACCTCGCTTCTTGCTGTCGGCTCAGCTGTTTGCGGCGTCAGCGCCATCATCGCCACAAAAGGCGCGATCGAGGCCGACGACGAAGATTCCTCCTTCGCCATCGCCGCCATCCTTGCGCTTGGCGCGCTTTCTCTTTTCACGTTTCCACTAATTGGCCACGCTCTACACTTGACCGATCACGCCTATGGCGTCTGGTCCGGACTGGCCGTGGACAATACCGCGGAAGCTGCTGCCGCTGGCGCGCTTTATTCCGACGCTGCCGGCAAGCTTGCCGTGCTCACCAAGACCACGCGCAACGCGCTTATCGGTTTTGTCGTGCTTGCCTATGCTCTTTATTGGGCTAGCCGCGGCCAGGCGCAAGCCATCGGCAATAAAGCATCCTTCCTCTGGCAGAAGTTCCCGAAATTTGTTTTGGGCTTTCTGCTGATTTCGCTACTGGCTACATTTGCCGTCTTCAACAAGGACCAAATCGGCGCACTTGCGAACTTATCTCGGTGGGCATTCTTGTTAACCTTCGCGGGTGTCGGTTTGCGTACCAACTTCCGCGAACTCGCCAAACAAGGCTTAAAACCGTTCGCAGTCGGCGCAATTGGCGAAGTCTTGATCGCCGTATTTACGTTGGGCCTCGTTTACGGCGCGCAGCGCGTCTTCCATTGGTAGAAATAAAAAAGCGTCCACGCATTGCGCAGACGCCTTTTGTTTTTTCTGGTTTTCCTAGATCCCTAAAACGGTGACTAATTCCTTCACCGAATTAGCGGACTTCTGCAGCGCGGCATTTTCTTCCGCCGTCAGCTTGATCTGAATGATTTCTTCCACACCTTTTTCGCCGAGCTTGACCGGCACGCCGACAAACAAACCTTTGATGCCATACTCTCCATCGAGATAGACCGCACAGGGCAGAATCTTTTTCTTGTCTTTCAAAATCGCTTCCGTCATTTCCACGGCAGCTGCCGATGGCGCGTAATACGCTGACCCGGTTTTCAGAAGGTTCACAATCTCCGCGCCGCCCTTACGCGTGCGCTCCACGATCGCGGCAATCCGTTCTTTCGGCAGCAAATCCGGCAAGGGAATTCCCGCTACAGTCGAATAGCGCGGCAGTGGAACCATGTCATCTCCGTGACCTCCGAGCACAAACGAGTGGACATTTTCCACGCTAACCTTGCATTCCATCGCCACAAACGCGCTCATACGCGCCGAATCGAGCACGCCCGCCATGCCGAGCACACGATTCTTCGGGAAGCCGCTCACGCGAAACGCCGCCTGCGCCATCGCGTCCAGAGGATTCGTCACCACAATGATGATGCAGTTCGGCGAGTGCTTCACGATCTGTTCAACGACGGCTTTCACCACGTCGTAGTTCGCCTTCAGCAAATCGTCGCGGCTCATGCCTGGCTTACGCGGAAATCCAGCCGTTATCACGACAACGTCGCTGTTCGCCGTCGCCGAATAATCTCCGCTCGCAGTCGAAATGCCGATCGCGTTCACGTCAGTGCGCGTAATCGGCGCCGTTTCCATCATGTCCAGCGCTTTCCCTGCCGGCGGCCCGTCCAAAATATCCGTCAACACGACGTCGGCGAGTTCCATGTCCGCGATTCTCTGCGCCGTCGTAGAACCCACGAAACCGCCACCAACCACCGTCACTTTTTTTCGACTCATCCTCTTTGTCCTCTTCTCTGTGCACTCTGTGCGCCTGTGGCAAAATCTTTTTCCTATTTCGCGGCTGCCATGCCTTTCATATTTTCAATAATCGCTCCGGCAAAAGCCGACGTTCCCAGTTTCGTCGCACCCGGCAGGAGGCGCTCGAGATCGTAGGTCACCTTTTTCTGCTGAATCGTGCGCGCGATGCCGTCCTCGATCAGCTGCGCCGCTTCCGTCCAGCCCAGAAACTCAAACATCATCGCGCCGCTCAGCATGACCGAACTCGGATTGATCACATCTTTATCCGCATATTTCGGAGCAGTGCCGTGCGTCGCTTCAAACACCCCGTAGCCATCTCCGATGTTCGATCCGGGCGCCATCCCGAGCCCCCCGACCTGCGCCGCACAGGCATCTGACAAATAATCGCCATTCAAATTAGATGTTGCCAGCACGCTGTATTCATCTGCCCGCATCAACACCTGCTGGAACACCGAATCCGCGATGCGATCGTTAATCATCAGTTTCTGCTTCCACTGGCCTTTGCCATGCGTTGCGTAAATCGAATCCAGAGTCTGTTTCACTTCGTCGTAAACGGACTTCTTGAAGGAATCCACGGCCTGCTCGAGCCCCGGCTCAATCATCGCCGCGTTTTGTTCCACACTCAGCTCCGGAATCTTGTCCAGATTGTCCAGAATCCAGCTCTCGCGCTCCGTCACGGTCTGCCCACGGAATTCTTCGCGCGCCAGGTCGTAACCCCAGTCGCGGAATCCGCCTTCTGTAAATTTCTGAATGTTGCCCTTGTGAACCAGCGTCACGTTCTTGCGCTTATGTTTTAGCGCATATTTGATCGCGCGCCGCACCAGCCGCTTCGTTCCCGTCGGCGAAATCGGCTTGATGCCTACACCAGAGTCCCAGCGGATCTGCTTCTTGCCATCTTTCAGCATTTCTTTGTTCAAAAATTCCAGCAACTTCTTTGCGTCCGCCGAACCGCTTTTCCATTCAATCCCGATATAAACGTCTTCTGTGTTTTCGCGGAAAATCACAACGTCCAATTTCTCCGGATGCCGCACAGGCGACGGAACTCCCTCGAAATAGCGCACTGGCCGTTCGCAAGAATACAAATCCAGAATTTGCCGCAGCGCGACGTTGAGCGAACGAATGCCACCCCCAACCGGCGTCGTCAGCGGCCCCTTAATCGCAATTCGAAAATCGCGAATCGCTTCGACCGTGTCGTTCGGAAGCCACTCTTTAAACGTGTTGAATGCTTTTTCGCCCGCAAACACTTCAAACCACGCAACTCTTTTCTTTCCGCCATACGCGTGCTCGACCGCCGCATCAAACACGCGCCGCGAAGCCTTCCAGATGTCCCGCCCCGTGCCGTCTCCTTCAATGAACGGGATCACCGGCGCGTCCGGCACCTGCAATTCACCATTGGCATAACCAATCGCGCGCCCTTCGGACGGAACGGTAATTCCGTTGTAAACACTCTTCATGTGCGTTTTCTCCCGCGGAAAGGGAAGTGCACCGCAACGCGTTCGCCCTGACTCCACAAACGCGTTCAACCGAATTTGGAACGATATCACAACGGCAGAAACAAGAAAAACCAACGCTGTCACTGCGTGAGTTTGGATTTTTGTTCGTGGCACATTAAGTCAAAAATCCAAACTGCCCCACTACCCCAAGTCTAAAATCTTTGCTTGCAACGCGCTGTGACAACCGTTACAACTAACGCCGCTTAAGTGGCTCGAGGAGGGTGAGCTTTATGATGATCGATTGGAATGAGTATCACCGGCAATTTGGCGCTCGCGTCGGCGAATTGGCGAAGCTGTCTCCAGATACGGTGAAGGGCTATCAAACACTGAGCGCCGCAAACTCGGGCACAACCAAGTTGGGCGAAAAAACGCGGCAACTGATCTCGCTCGCCGTCGCGGTAACCACGAAATGCGATGGGTGCATCGTCCATCACACGGACTTGGCATTAAAGGCGGGTGCGACGAAAGAGGAAATCGCGGAGGCTCTTGGTGTCGCGGTAGGGATGAACGCGGGAGCAGCCTTTGTCTATTCAACGCGCGTCCTGGATGCCGTTGAGGCCAAGTCGGCGAAATAAGTACCGCCATAAACCGTCACAGGCCCGTCTCGCGGATGCCACTTTTTCTCAGCGTGAGACCTTGCACCTGGCTAACTGAGTCACCTGGCCCTCATTCGGAAAATCGATTCTGCAGTTGCCTGACGCCGCCAGGTTATGTGTCTGCTAAAGCGCTGATAAACGAACGAGTTAGCCCTCTTGCTCGTCTGGAAACCCAACATCTCTCTTTCCCTGCCATTTCGGCCCGTGGCTATTTCCTTGCTCTTTTTCCAGCAAGGCAAGGTGTGGGAGTTCCTTCCTGCAAGGCTTGCAATTCTAGCGAATGGTCGTGGCTCTATGACGAAGTCCACTGGTAAGCGTCGACTCGCGCAAATCGCCTGCTTAATCGCCGTATTTGTATACGGCTCTAAAGTCGTTTTGTCCCAGGATGGCGGGGAACGCAAGGTTTTGAAAAAGGTTGAACCTGAATATCCGTCAGTGCTTCGCGACAAGGGAATTGGTGGCACCGTTCGCCTTCGCGTCACCCTTAAGCCCGACGGCACCGTGAAAGATATTCAGGTCCTCGGCGGCAACGCAGTCCTCGCCGACGCTGCAAGCCGCGCCGTGCATCTATGGCGCTTCGCACCAGCCGATCATGAAGGGACAACCGAAGTGACTATCCACTTCGGCCAGCACCAATAAGGACTTGTGGCGGTATCCGCTGCGTTTGCCCAATTCGACCGTTACTTCCAGTGCTTCCAAAGGAACACGAACGTGATGTAGTGAGCTTTCCGAAGCGGGCGGCTTTCCTAGTCGTAGTATTCCTGGCCGAGATGCGTGATCAGTTCCTCGCCCATCATCCAACGCAGCGTATTCTTCAATTTCATCGATTGAATGAAAAGGTCGTGCTCCGGATAAAGCCCCGGGCCCGTCATCGGCGATTTGAAGTAGAAGCTCAGCCATTCCTGAATGCCACGGAAGCCGGCCCGCTGCGCCAGGTCCATGAACACCACTAGGTCGAGTACAATCGGTGCCGCAAGAATCGAATCGCGGCAGAGGAAATCCACCTTGATCTGCATCGGGTAACGCAGCCAGCCGAAGATATCAATGTTGTCCCACCCCTCTTTGTTGTCGCCCCGCGGAGGGTAATAGTTGATGCGGACCTTGTGGTACATCTTGTTGTACAAATCCGGATAAAGTTGCGGCTGCAAAATATATTCCAGCGCGCCGAGCTTCGATTCTTCTTTTGTCTTGAAAGAGCCGGGATCGTCCAACACTTCGCCGTCACGGTTTCCCAAAATGTTCGTCGAATACCAGCCATCCAGCCCCAACATGCGCGCCTTGAATGCCGGAGCAAGCACCGTCTTCATCAACGTCTGGCCGGTCTTGAAATCCTTACCGCAAATTGCAACGTTGTGGTCGTGCGCCAGCGTCTGAATCGCAGGTATATCAACAGTCAGGTTCGGCGCGCCGTTCGCGAAGGGAACTCCGCTTGTAATCGAAGCCCAAGCGTAGAGCATCGAAGGTGCAATCGCAGGGTCATTCTTCTTCATGCCTTCAACAAACTTCTCCGGCGTCGAGTGCACATCCTGCGGCTGAATGAAAACTTCCGTCGAAGCACACCAGCAAGTCACCAGCCGCGAGACTCTCTTGGTCTTTCGGAAATTCTCGATGTCTTCTTTCAGCTGCAGGGCCAGTTCGTACTTGTTCTTCGCTTTCTTGACGTACGTCCCATCCAGCCGCTTCACGTACTCGCGGTCAAAAGCGGCCTTCATCGGCTTGATGGTTTTCAAGAATGGTTTGACCTTGACCAGATCTTCCGGAGTCAGCACGCCCGCATTTTCGGCTGCCTGATACGCATCGTCTTTGAAAAGATCCCAACTCCCGAAAACAAGGTCGTTCAAATCCGCCAGCGGGACAAACTTCTTGATGAGCGGCGACTTGCCGTCGGTGCGCTTGCCAAGCCGAATTGTCCCAAGCTGCGTGAGCGATCCAATAGGTTGCGCTTTCCCTTTGCGTACAAGCTCTACGCCGGCCATAAACGTCGTGCTGACCGCGCCCATTCCCGGCAAAAGAACTCCCAATTTCCCCTTGGCTGGCGCAATCTTTCCAGGCTTTTCCATTCTGTTCCCTCAAGCAACCGGCCCCTTGTGCGGCCGTTGATTTTAGATTCTGATTTAGTGCGGCGGGCACAGCGCCCGAAATTCGTCCCCAAGCAAACAAGCAGTATCGCGCAAACGCGCATGCTCTTGCAAATCCGGGAACGGTCGCCATTTGTCAGTTTTCGAATTGCGGACAACACTAAACTTGAATCATGCACATTGGCTAACGATGCGAGGGTAACCACGTCGAACAAGTCAGGTGCGGTTCCCCATGCAATTGAAAAAGGTGTTCCTGGCTCTCCTATCATTTGCTTCGCCGGCTCTCGCCCAGTGGCATCCGCAGAGATTGAACACCGAAGCCAACCTGTACGGATTGAGCATCGTCAACGGCAACGTCGTTTGGATCAGCGGTACGGGCGGAACATTCGCTCGTACGACAGACGGCGGCGAGACATGGCAGGTCGGGACGGTCGCCGGAGCCGAGAAGCTCGACTTCCGCCAGGTGTACGCCATCGACGGCGAGACCGCTTACTTGCTGTCGATTGGAAAAGGCAACGAGTCGCGCATTTACAAGACGACGGATGCGGGCAAGAACTGGTTGCTGGAATACACCGAGCAGAACCCGAAGGCGTTCCTCGATTGCATGGCCTTCTGGGACGGGACGCACGGCATCGTGGTCGGCGACCCATTGGAAGGTAAGCCCGAGCTGCTAACAACCTCGGACGGCGGCGCGCACTGGAAGCCGCTTCAATCGAACACGATACCGCCGGCAAAGAACGGTGAAGGCTCGCCAGCCTCTGGAACCTGCATCGCAACGTATGCGCGGGGGAAAGGGAAGGAAAACTGGCAGGCGTGGTTCGTGACTGAAAACGCATCGCGGGTCTTCCACACCTCCGATTCCGGCAAGACGTGGACCGCCTCCGAAACGCCGCTCGTCACCGGCCTGAATCAGGGCGTCTTCTCGATCGCCGTCGTGGATGCCACCCGGCTGGTGATCGTCGGCGGAGACTATGATCATCCGCAGGTGGGCAAGCCAAACTCCGCCTACAGTGACGACGGCGGCAAGACTTGGAAAGAGAGCAGACACCGTCCCGCGGGATACCGCTGGGGTGTCGCGGTTGTGCCGGACACGCCCGGTCCCACGGTGTTCGCGGTTGGACCAACCGGAACCGACTACTCGATTGATCGAGGAAAGAACTGGGAGCAGTTGAACGAGGAGTACACCAACACGATTGGCTTCGCCGACGCGCACTCCGGCTGGGCTGTTGGAAAGAAAGGACTCATTCTGAAGTTCGAAGGAGCGGTTCCCGGCGGGGTCGCACCAAGCCTGAAGAAGTAAAACCCTGCACAGGACCAATGGCGACAATCCAGAAACGGACATCCAATAAACCTATTGAAAGAAACGACAGACTAGGAGCGGCGCTTATGTGAGGAAAGAATCGAACCTGCCATCGTGAACGCCACGAGGCAGGCAATCGCAAAACCCAAAACAAAAACAATCACGAAGACCCTCCGCCAAACACCAATTAGATGGCACGCAATGTTCCATCGTTAGAAGAACGTAAATCCTTTGTTGTCAATGTGAACCAAAGGCCCGGAGGCGAAATCTTTCTTGCCGACTGTCTCCTCTTTTGCTCACCGTGGCCTGAAATGACTACAGATTTGCCGTACTAGCGCGGAAGTACTGCAAACCAAAAAACCTCGGAGAAGCAGTGTTTCTCCGAGGTTCAATTGCGAAAACTAACGTTCGATTAAGTCCGGTTCAACCGAATCGACCCATCTCCCGTGTGAATTGTTAGAGACTGTCCGCCGCCGTTCATCTTGCCGTGAATTTGCGAATTGCTGAATTGGCCTTCCACCGTGATCGGAATGCCGAGGCTAATCCGTCCATCGTTTGTGCTTGCATCAATGTTCGCATTCAAATCGCTCGGGAGAGTCATATCTACGCTCCCATCGCCGGTCCGGATGCTCCAAGCGGTAATCACTTTCGAACCCGGCTGTGCGTGCGCGTTAATGCTGCCATCGCCCGTCTTGATATTCAGCGTGTCAAACCGCCCATCCAGCGTGATATGCCCATCTCCGGAATCGGCGCTAATAATACCGTCAAGGTCGCGGCCTTCGATGCTACCATCACCGGTGCGAAGCTTAATTTGCCCCTTGGCGCCCGCAACGCGGATGTGCCCATCTCCCGTGTGAATATCCAGATTGCCTTGAATCGCCTCCGCTTCGACCGAACCATCGCCGCTATCCACGTTCAAATCCGCGTTCCTAGGCATACGCACTTCCAAGCGCAGCCCGCGGTTGACATGAATGCCCCAGCTCCAGTGCATCGTCTCCCGCGCACTCAGTTCCACGCGGTCGCCGTCCTGCTTCGATTCAATCCGTAGGTTCTTGTCAAGCGTGTAGCCGTTGTAGATCACTTTCAACTCGACCTGCTTCGTGTCCGCCGTATAAACCCGCACGCTGCCGTCATTAGTGTCCACGTGCACGTTGGCCCGCCCTGAAACCGTATAGCTCTTCGTCCATTCCTCAGCACTGGCTGCAGGAGCCATTGCGCCAGCCGCCAGAACCACCAATCCCCAAAAGGGAACTACCGCCTGGCTGATTCGAATCTTCATTGTTTACGCCTCGTTTGGCCCCAATTGAACATTGACGGGCCTGTCTGTAAGGAAGGTACGACTCCCCGTCCCAAAATGTTCCCTGTATGCCGGTTTCTGAAGCGGCCTCACTTCCCCTTGGCCGCATGCTTCTTCCGGCTCGCCCCGGGCTTCGCCCGCAGCGCCTCCAGGAACTCATTGGCCGGTAAGGTATTTAGCACGTCGGCCTTCGTCAGCCATCCTCGCCTCGCCGTCATCACCCCATACCGTATGTACGCCAGATTCGACGTATTATGCGAGTCCGTCGAAATGACCACCTTCACGCCCCGGTCCCTGCACATCCTCAAATACACATCCTTCAAGTCCAGTCTGTCGGGATACGAGTTGCACTCCATCGCCACGCCGTGCTTCGCGCAGGCGTCCAGAATCTTCTCCATGTCGTAGTCCAGCGGATCGCGCCGCAGCAACAGCCGCCCCGTCGGATGCGCGATAATCTGCATATAAGGATTTTCAATCGCTGCCAGCATCCGCTCCGTCATCTCGCCGCGGTCCAAATTGAAATAGGAATGAATCGAGCAGACAACCACGTCCAGCTGCGCCAAAATTTCGTCCGGATAGTCGAGCGACCCGTCTTTCATAATGTCCACTTCCGACCCCGCCAGCACTCGAATTCCCAGTTTTTTGTCGTTCGCCGCGTGCAATTTTTTGATGTGCGCTTCCATCCGCTTTTCATCGAGCCCGTTTGCGACCGTCACCGCTTTCGAATGGTCCGTAATCGCAATGTACTCGTGCCCCAGTTCGCGCGCAGCCTCGGCCATCTCTTCAATCGAGTTTTTCCCGTCGCTCGCGGTCGAATGCATCTGTAAATCGCCAATCACGTCGTTACGCTCGATCAGTTTCGGCAGCGTATGTTTTTCCGCCGCGGCAATCTCTCCCGTGTTTTCCCGCAACTCCGGCGGAATAAAATCAAGCTTCAACTTCGCGTAAATCTCCTCTTCTGTTCTGCCTGCAACTCGCTTTTCGCCCTTCAACGTCGCGAGTGCATATTCGTTCAGCGTAAGCCCCATGCCGTTCGCGCGCCCGCGCAACGTCACGTTGTGTTCTTTCGAGCCGGTGAAATAAAGCAGCGCCGCGCCAAAATTCTCTTTTTCGAGCAGACGCACGTCCACCTGCAATCCATCTCCGAGCGTAAAACTCACTTTGTTTTCGCCATGCGCCAATTTCTGGTCAATTTCCGGATACGTCAAAATGTGCTCCGCGAGCGCATCCACTTGTTTCTGCACGGTGTGCCCATCGGCTAATGTCACGAGCAAATCCAGATCGCCCACGGTCTCCTTGCCACGCCGCAGCGATCCCGCCGGCATGACGCTTTCCACCGCCTTTCCAGCCTTCTTAATGTGTGCAGTGATTTTGTTCGCCGCATCTTCCGCTTTGTCCAGGTGAAATCTTCCCGAGGACTTCTTGAAAACTTCGACCGCTTTCAAGATATTTTGCTCGCTCTTTTCCCCGAATCCCGCCAAATCCCGCAGCTGCCCTTCCTTCGCAAGCTTCTCCACGTCTGCCACGCTCGCCGCCTTGAACTTCTTGAAAAGCAGCGCCACTTTTTTTGGTCCCAGCGATTGCAACTGCAGCACATCCAAAATCGTCGCCGGATATTTCTTCAGTAACTTCTTCCGCAGCGCGTAATCGCCAGTCTTAACGATCTCTTCCAGATGCTCGACCATCCGGTCGCCGATCCCTGGCAACTCCTTCAACTTTTCTGGTTCTTTCACAAGCTGCTCGATCGATTCTGGAAGGGAATCAATCAATTCTGCCGCCTTTTCGTAACTGCGGTAGCGGCCAATGATGGCACCGTCAATTTCGAGGAGTTGTGCTGTGTCCCGGAGGATGCGCGCGATCTGTTTGTTGTCCATGCGCCGATTATAGGTGGGAATTGCATGCCGTTGTAGAGGCCGATTTCCGAGAAGCGGGCGACCGTGACCTGAAAATAAGAACGGCCGGCAGGGGGAGAGTTCCTGCCGGCCCTTAGTTATTATTGCGTCTTACCTCACCCTGCTTTTTGAACGTTTGCTGCTTGTGGTCCTTTGGGCCCCTGCACAATCTCGAATTCGACCGGGTCGCCTTCCTGCAGCGTCCGATAACCGTCTCCAACGATGGCGGAGTAGTGGACAAAAACATCAGGACCATCTTCCCGTCCGATGAAGCCGTATCCCTTCGAGTTGTTAAACCATTTTACGGTTCCCTGCACCTCGATCTGCCTCCTGAAGATAGATTCAGTTGTTTCACGGTCACCTCGCGGACGGCTCAACACGCGCGCGTGAGTACAACGCGCGGAGTGTAACAGAACAATCTTGCGAGTCAATAGAACTCAGCAAAAGTCTATAAAAATTGTGTAAGGTTTTTTTGGTCAGAATTAGACGATAAAATCGATTTAATCGTCTATTTTTTCCGCTTGTGAGGCCCTTTCACGATAAATCGGAAATAATAGAGTAATCCGGCGATGGATTTTGCGTCGTGTAGCTTACCGGCGCGGATCATCTGTTCAAGTTTCGTAGGAGAATATATAGCGGAAATAATTTTCTCATCATCCTCGGGGGAAGGTGGTCCTGGAACACAATCAGACGCGAGCAGGAGGAACATTCTTTCCTCCAGGAAGCCCGGAGTAGGGAAGACATCGAGGAAGGCGCGCATTTTCTTCGCTTTGTAGCCGGTCTCTTCCGCCAATTCGCGCGCGCCAGCCTCCTTCGGATCCTCCCCCGGCTCCATTCGCCCCGCCACAAGCTCCCACAGATACTGCCGGGTCGCGTGGCGGTACTGCTGAATCATTACGATTCTGCCATCGGGTAACACCGGTAGTACTACTACCGACCCGGGATGCGTAATGACTTCCCGCTTCGTCCGCAGCCCCGTCGGCTCGATCAGCTCATCCCGCCGCAGGCCAAACACCGGCCCTTCGTAAATCATCTCGCTGCTCAATATCTGCGCCAGCGGTTTCTTGCTCTCGCCGCTCTTCTTGGCCATGGATTCTCCCCAGTTCTTCCCCACCGCAGTGTAATCGAACTCGCCGATATTTCCACGTCGCCTACCATAAGCCTGTCAATCCGAGCGAAGTCCCGGCGGTTTTTGTCGGGACGAAGTCGAGGAATCTCTCTTGGATTGTCCGAAATATTAGGAGAGATTCCTCGACTGCGTTCTTCCGCTGACGCGGATTCACTCCGCTCGGAATGACGATGGCTGTGAGGCATGTATTCTTTGCTTTTGCCATCCTTTCCTTGCCAAAGCCAACGCGCCTATACTGTTGTTTACCGCATATGTCTATCAACACGCTCATTGTTGACGACGAAAAGCCCGCGCGGGAGGAACTCGCCTTTCTGCTGAAAGGCTTTCCCGAAATCAATCTCGTTGGCCAGGGAAAAAACGGCCTCGAGGCCGTCAATCTCATCAAAGAACACTCGCCCGACCTCGTTTTCCTTGACGTACAAATGCCGGGCCTCGATGGCTTCGGCGTCCTCAAGAAACTCGTTGAGCGTAAGGCAAGGGTTCCGCACGTCGTTTTCGCGACGGCGTTCGATCATTACGCCGTCCAGGCTTTCGATGTAAATGCAGTGGACTATGTACTAAAGCCATTCGACAAATCGCGCATCGCCAAAGCCATCGCCCGCGCCCGGCGCGAGATGGAAGCGGACACCAGTCCCGCCGAGCGCCTCGAAAGACTCGTCAATCAGCTTTCCTCGCCAAAGCCCGCCTCGTCCTCTACGCCGGTGAAGCTGCTTATCAAATCGCAACAGCGGATGCTCCTGGTTGGCGCGGAAGACCTCGTGTTCGCCACCATCACTGACGGCCTCATCACTGTTTGCGCCCGCGAAGCCGACGGCACTTCCAACTACCGCACGCTCGAAGAGATGCACGCCGCGCTCGACGCCGACGTCTTCTGGCGTCCGCACCGCTCTTATCTCGTCAACATGCACCATATCAAGGAAGTCGTTCCCTGGTTCAAGTCGAGCTACATGCTCAAAATGAACGACAAAAAGCAGACAGAAATCCCCGTCAGCCGCCAACAAACCAAACGCCTCCGCGAACTGTTTAAGCTGTAGAGCACACAAACTCCGCCCAGTTCTGCTGGGTCTATGATCGTCCTTAGAGAAAAGTCAGCAGGTTAGCTCATCCGCGAACCGTCGAATTGCAAGATCAATGTTGCTTGTCCCCTTTGCGGCTAAACCTCTTTCTCCACTCTCCGGCACGGTCCTCGACCTTGTTGCTCGAGGTGACTTCGGAAACTTGTGTGACGATCAGCTGGAAGCAGCACCCTAAGTGGCCATAACCGTACCCGACGAAGTTAATCGCGGGTTTGCTGTACTGCTTTGGTTCTTGCCCGAAGAATGTTCCGGTTAGCGTGGCGGTCACTCGATACGCGGACTTCTTACCCTTCCTCGCCCCTAAAAGCTTCAAGAAAGTTTCAAGGCTTTCGTCCTTCACGATTGGGTACTCAACTCCCCGAAACTTGATGTTTTGTCCATGCTTGCAGCTGAATCCGGCAGATTCCCAGTCGTATGTGCACTGTTGGTCACCACCCAGCTCGATCCAAATGTCTGGCTGTTCCCAACAAGCATCATCAAACAGCGTGAAGTCCTCGAATTCATGGCTCACCCTTGCTCGAATGCTGATTACTTTTCCATTGTAAGTATCGGGATTCCGCGCAGCCTCGCAGAAATTCACGACGGGAGCCACTTTGGCTGGCGGTTCTTGAGGGCCGCTGTGTTTTGGAGATAGGGTGAGGAAGCACACGATAATCAAGATTGCTGGAGTTCTCATGGCATGTTCCCGACAGGTGGCAGCGTTTGTGTTAGCATCTTACTGACTTCAAGTGCTCCCGACACGATGGATTTTTCTCTTAAAGACCACCAAAAACTGATTCGCGACACCGTTCGGCAGTTCATGGAGACGGAAGTTCGGTTACTCGTCAAAGAACTCGAACGCGAAGAGAAATTTCCCATCGATATCATCAAAAAGCTGGGCGAAATGGGCTGCTGCGGCATGCTCGTACCGGAAGAATGGGGCGGGCCGGGGCTGGACACGGTTTCCTACGTCCTGATGCTCGAAGAGGTCGCCCGCGTTTACACCGCAATGTCTACGGCTCTGGGCGTAACGAATTCCGCTGTGCAAGCGCCGCTCCTGCAATTCGGCACCGAAGCGCAAAAGCAAAAGTATCTGAAATGCCTCGCCAGCGGCGAAATTCTCGGATCTTTTTGCCTCACAGAGGCTGCTGCTGGCTCCGACGCGGCTGGCATTCAAGCCACTGCGACAAAGCGTGGCTCCTCGTATTTCTTGTCCGGCGCAAAAACCTGGGTCACCAACGGTTCCGACGCTGGCGTTTACATCGTCTTTGCCAAAACCGATCCCGCAGCGAGGGGGAAGGGAATCACCGCTTTCCTCGTCGAGCCATCCTTCAAAGGCTTCAAAATCGGCCGCCATGAAGACAAGATGGGCCAGCGCTCTTCGCCCTCCGTCGAAATTCTTTTGAACGATTGCGAAGTCCCCGCAGAAAATCGCCTCGGACAGGAAGGCGAGGGACTGAAGATTGCACTTAGCGCACTGGACGGCGGACGCATTGGAATTGCGGCTCAAGCGGTTGGTCTTGCGCAAGGCGCGCTCGACGATTCCATCAAGTACGCCAAATCGCGTGGCGCGTTTGGCAAATCCATCGGGGAATTTCAGGCGATTCAGTGGATGCTCGCGGACATGCAGACTGAAATCGAAGCCGCGCGCGGTTTGCTTTACTATGCAGCGTGGCTGAAAGATTCCGGCAAGTCGATGGGTAGCGCCGCGTCGAAAGCAAAACTCTACGCCAGCGAAATGGCGAATCGCGTTGCGTACAAAGCCGTGCAGATTCACGGCAGCCTCGGCTATTCACGCGAAACCGACGTGGAGCGCATGTATCGCGACGCACGCGTCATCACGATTTACGAAGGTACCAGCGAGGTCCAGCGCATGATCATCGCACGGGACCTGCTGAAGTGAGGTTTTATCCGTCATTCCGAACGAAGCGCAGCGCAGTGAGGAATCCCTCTTCGATTTGAGTTCTAAGAGAGATTTCTCGCTTCGCAGGCTCCGTTCGAAATGACGGAATGAAGATTCGGGAGTCATAGGTGACAGCAACCAGCAAAAAACGCGTCGTGAGCGGCATGCGGCCGACGGGGAAACTGCACATCGGCCATTACTTCGGCGCGCTCGAAAACTGGGTACGCCTGCAAAACGATCCGTTGTACGAATGTTTTTATTTCATCGCGGACTGGCACGCACTGACGAGCGACTACGCGGACACCAGCGCTGTCGCGCAAAACACCATCGAAATTGTCACGGACTATTTGGCGGCAGGTCTTGATCCGAAAAAGTGCGTCATCTTCCAGCAATCGCTGATTCCCGAACACGCCGAACTGCATCTTTTGCTCTCGATGGTTACGCCGCTCAGCTGGCTCGAACGCGTTCCCACTTACAAAGAGCAAATCGAAAATATTAAGACAAAGGATTTGCATACGTACGGGTTCCTGGGCTATCCGACATTACAGACTTCCGACATCGTGATTTATAGCGAAATCGAAAGCGAGTTGTTCGTGCCTGTGGGCGAAGACCAGGTTTCGCACGTGGAGTTCAGTCGTGAGCTAGTGCGGCGATTTAATACCTTGTTTGGGCTTAAATGGCGAGAGGACGTCGATACTCTCGAGTTTGAGTCAATGATTTTTCAAAATCTTTTGGCTGAAAAGCCTCATCTTGCCCAACTCTCTCAAGAGCACGCGAACCGGTCTTCATTTGTTCGGGCAAAGATGCGAGAGGTTGCCCTGAAAGATGGAATCGAGAACTTTCGGGAGAAAACACCGGGGTTTAATCACTTCTTCGTCTTTGAAGAAAAACTTGTTGAGCCAAAGGCCATGCTCACCAAGACGCCGCGGATTCCTGGCCTCGATGGGCGGAAGATGTCGAAGAGTTACGGCAATGCAATTACGCTGAGCGAGAGCGACGACGAAATTCGCAGTAAGACGAAGGTGATGGTTACAGACCCGGCGCGGAAGCGGCGCACCGACCCGGGAAATCCGGACGTGTGTCCCGTCTACGATTGGCATAAACTGTTCTCGTCCCCAGATACGCTAAAGTGGGCGGCGGAAGGCTGCCGCACGGCCGGAATCGGGTGTATCGAGTGCAAGGCGAAAATGGCCGACCACTTGATCGAATGGATTGCGCCGGTTCGCGAACGGCGGCTCGAGTACGAAAAAAATCCGAAGCGCGTGCTGGAAGTGATTGAAGACGGTTCGAAACGCGCCCGTGCCGAGGCGCAGAAAACAATCGCGCGTGTCCGCGAAGCCGTTTTTGGCTGGGAAAGGAAGCGCTCCGAGGTGACAAAAGAAGGCTAGATGATAAAGAAAATATTGGCCGTCGCCGTTCTGGCAGTGTTGGCGTTTTGGTGTGGAACTCAATGGGATAAGAGACAGACCAAGGCCCTTGGTTCTTAACCAGAACTTGACACCTGCGAAAATCTATCTCAGCGGTAGATTTCTGCACGTAATCTACCAATGCCAGATCAACTGGTTGGCCTCCCACCCGAACCAAACGCTCCCGGCCGCGCCCGGATGCTTGTACGAACGAAGACATGGATGCTTGGAGCAAGCACATGGCTGATAGAGTAGACTGACTAATGGCATCGCCTTACAAAATTCAGATCCCGCTCTACCAAGGTCCTCTCGACCTTCTGCTTGACCTTATCAAGCAAGAAAAAATGAGCATTCACGACATTCAAATCTCGCTCATCACAAGGCAGTACCTCGATTATCTTCACAAACTTGAAACGCTGAATGTGGACGTTTCGGCGGAATTTATTTACATGGCGGCGACGCTGATTTACATCAAAAGCAAAATGTTGCTGCCGCCCGATCCGTTCGCGTCCACGGAAGAGCAAGCCGAAGATCCGCGCGAAGAATTGGTGCAGCGGCTGATCGAACACGAAAAATACAAAAACGCCGCCCAGCTTTTGTACCAGAAGCAGCAGATTGAAGAAAATGTTTGGTCGAAACCGGACAAATCGCTTTATAACGACGAAGGCACGGAAGGAGAGCTAGTCGTTTCGCTTGTGGATTTGGTGAAAGTTTTTCAGCAAGTGCTCGAACGGCGCAAAGAAGTTGCACGCATTGAGTTGCAGCATGAACTGTTCACCGTCGCGCAGATGATTTCACAATTGCGCGCGCAAATTCTGGCGAGCGAAGATTTCAGTGTGAACCTGATTCAGTTTTTTGAGGCGTGCCCGTCGCGCCACGCGATGATTGTTGCGTTTCTGGCTGTTCTGGAAATGGTGAAGCTCCAGGCTGTTGGGATGGTTCAGGAAAAACAGTTTGGCGATATTTTGCTGAAGAAGGCGAAAGCGTTCGACTCGGTTTTCGATGAAAAAGGCGAATTGAAGCAGATCGATCAGGAATATCAATAGAGAATTTATGACCAACGAAGAACGCAAAGCGGCACTGGAAGCGATTATTTACGCGGCGGATGAACCGGCGACGATCGAGCAGCTTGCAGGCACGCTCGGGGAAGAAAAATTGGTAGTGCAGGCGGCGCTTGATGAACTCGTCGCGAGTTACGCTGCGGAGGAACGTGGAATTGAAATTCGCGCCGTTGCCGGCGGGTACAAGATGTATACGAAACCGCAGCACCACGATGTAGTGCGGCGGTTCATCAAGAGTTTGCGCCCGCCGCTGCGCCTGTCGATGCCTGCCCTCGAAACGCTGGCGGTGATTGCGTACAAGCAGCCGGTGACAGCGCCGGAGATTACGGAAATTTGTGGTGTGAATTCATCAGGCGTTATTTCGACTTGGTTGGATCGTCGGTTGACCACAACGGCGGGGCGAAAG
>Ga0126376_10000504_pt1 | contig 19087 bp, 11 predicted proteins | sample PanSoiMetPlot_15_FD_92760 | JGI IMG/M metagenome (GOLD analysis project Ga0126376, IMG submission 92760) | Tropical forest soil microbial communities from Panama - MetaG Plot_15 | ecosystem: Environmental > Terrestrial > Soil > Tropical forest > Bulk soil | place: Panama | collected 2016-02-17
CGACGGCATGAGGCGCTGCGCACGCGGTTCGAGAGTGTGGCCGGAACACCGGTGCAAGTGTTGATGCCAGCCGAAGCGGTGCATTTGCCGGTGGTTGATCTGCGTGCCATAGCAGTCGATGAGCGAGCGACCGTAGTCAGACTGATGGCAGTCGAGGAAGGGCAGCGAGTATTTGATCTGAGCCGAGGTGGATTGCTGCGACAGACACTGCTGCGGTTGGGAGCGGAAGAGCATGTGCTGCTGTTTACGATGCACCACATCGTCAGCGACGGTTGGTCGATGGAGATCCTGACGCGTGAAGTAAGTGCGCTGTATGGAGCGTATGCGAGCGGTGGAGAATCACCGCTGGCGGAGTTGCCGATCCAGTATGCGGACTATGCAGTGTGGCAGCGAGAGTGGCTGCAGGGTGAAGTGCTTGAGGAGCAACTGGGCTACTGGCGCAAACAGTTAGCGGGCGTGCCTGCCGTGCTGGAGTTGCCCACGGATCATCCGAGGCCCGCGCAGCAGAGTCATCGTGGCGCGAATCTGCAATTCCAATTATCAACAGAGGTGACGGCGGGGTTGAAGCAGTTGAGTCAGCGTGAGGGAGTGACGTTGTTCATGACGTTGCTTGCGGGTTGGCAGTTGCTGCTGGCGCGCTACAGCAGACAGCCGGACGTGGTGGTGGGCAGTCCGGTAGCGAACCGGACGCGTGCGGAAGTGGAAGGGCTGATCGGGTTCTTCGTGAACACGCTGGTGCTGCGGACGGAAGTGAATGGTGAGTTGAGCGTGCGGGAGTTGCTGCAACGAGTGCGCGAGGTATGCCTGGGAGCCTACGCGCATCAGGACGTGCCGTTCGAGATGCTGGTGGAGCAACTGCAGCCGGAACGGAATATGAGTCACACACCGCTGTTTCAGGTGATGTTCAACCTGCTCAACGTTTCAGCTAATGCCGGTACTAATGTAGAGCGCGTGAACGGCAGCCAGCCGCTCAGAGTTGAAAGCCTCGGTGGCGCTGAAGGTTTGGCGGCGAAGTTTGATCTGACGCTGAATGCGCAGGAACGGAATCAGCAGTTGTATCTGTCCCTCGGTTACAACGCGGAGTTGTTTGACGAGTCCACCATCAGCCGCATGCTGCGTCACTTCCAGAATTCACTTGAATCGATCGTTGCCGAGCCTGAGCAGCGCCTCTCCGAGTTGCGCCTCCTGAGCGCCGGCGAAGAAAAGCAATTGCTTGAAGACTGGAATCAAACGCAAGCTGAATTTCCTCAGCACGTCACCGTCGATTATCTCTTCCACCAGCAAGTCCAACGCACACCCACTGCTGTAGCTGTCTCTGATGAGCGCCAACAGTTGACGTATGCCGAACTAAACGGATGGGCCAACAACCTAGCTCGACGACTGCGCCGGCTCGGAGTTGGACCAGACGTGCTCGTCGGCATCATGATGGAACGTTCTGTCGAGATGGTGGTGGCCTTGCTGGGAGTGCTCAAGTCAGGCGGCGCGTATGTGCCGCTGGATGTGAACTATCCACAAGAACGCTTGCGCTTCATGATCGAAAACGCAGACCTCAAAGTTGTAATCGTGCAGGCTGCGACTGAAGCTGAAGCGCTCGCTCCCGGCAGCCAGGTAATCACTGTAGAAGACCTGACCACGGCCACTGAGCTCGATCAGCCGAGTGGCGCGAGTGCAGAGAATCTGGCCTACATCATCTACACCTCCGGGTCCACTGGTCTGCCAAAAGGCGTCATGATCCCTCACTCTTCACTTTGCAATCACATGCTCTGGATGAAGTCGGCTTTTCCGTTGGAGAAGACTGACCGAGTCTTGCAGAAGACACCGATGAGTTTCGATGCTTCCGTGTGGGAATTTTATGCGCCACTCCTGACCGGCGCGCATTTAGTGATGGCGGAGCCGGAAGCTCATATCGATGGTCGATTCCTGACAGAGCAAATCAGGAAATACGGGATTACGACGATTCAAATGGTACCGTCATTACTCAGGCTGTGCCTCGACGAGCCCGACTTCCGAAAGTGTCATTCGCTGACGCGAGTCTTCTGTGGCGGTGAAGCGTTGACCGCAGATTTGGCAAGGCGCTTTAAAGAATCGGGACTCAAAGCGGAACTGTACAACCTCTATGGTCCATCGGAAACAACAATCGATGCGACTTACTCGCGCTGCGACATCGATCCTGATGAGGTCTCGATTGGAAGACCAGTCTCGAACACTCAGACTTACCTGTTGGATGAATCCATGCGGCCTGTTCCCGTTGGCATCCAGGCTGAACTCTACATCGGTGGTCTGAATCTCGGACGTGGCTACCTCCGTCGTCCCGACATTACTGCTTCGAACTTCGTGCCGAATCCGTTCAGCGCAGAACCGGGTGCGCGCCTCTACAAAACCGGCGATCTGGCGCGCTATCGATCTGATGGTCAGCTGCAATATCTCGGACGCATCGACTCACAGGTAAAACTTCGTGGGTTCCGCATCGAGCTGGAAGAGATTGCGTCTGTGCTGCGACAACATCCGCAGATCAGCGATGCTTTGGTGTTAGCGGAACGCAGCAGCACCGGCGATCAGCGGCTGGTGAGTTATATGGTCGGTGAATCGGCGCCAACACAGCGACAGTTGCGAAGTTATCTACAGGAGCGTTTGCCGGAATACATGATTCCGTCACGGATGGTCCTGGTCACAGAGATACCGCTGCTGCCAAACGGCAAGATCGATCGGCGTGCTTTAGAAAGAGCGGGCGCAGTTGAGTGGGAACGCGATCAGGAGGAACGGCAACACGTTGGACCACGCAACCCAGCGGAAGAGAAGCTGGTGTTGATTTGGGAGAAGGTGCTTGGCGTGACCTCGGTCGGCGTCGAGGATAGCTTCTTTGAGATGGGTGGGCACTCGCTGCTGGCGACGCAGTTGATCTCGCGGATTCGTGATGAGTTTAAGATCGATCTCCCGCTTCGATCCGTATTTGCATCCCCCACGCCGGCGGAGATGGCCCGGGTAATTGAAGCAGCCATTATCGAAGAGCTTGAAGGAATTACTGAAGAAGATATTCAAGCCCTCGCAAGTTGATTAGGATCCAGTCCTCTCTCATTCCGATTAAAACAACTGAAATGATCAGTGAACACGATCTGGCGGCGCGACGCTCCCGTCTTTCACCGGCGATGCTGACGCTCCTGGCCCAACGGCTTGGAGGCAAGGCGGAGGAATCTGAGAAGCAACAGACTATTCCGCGACGCTCAAGCGAAGGTCCGGTCCGGTTGTCGTTTGCGCAACAGCGGTTGTGGTTCCTGGACCAGTTGGAGCCGGGCAGTACCGCCTACAATATGCCCACCGGATTGAGGCTGCCGGGCAAGCTGAATGTGGAAGCGCTGGAACGGAGTATCAGCGAAGTGGTGCGGCGGCACGATGTGCTCCGCACAACGTTCGTGACGTCGAATGGAGAACCGGTGCAGGTAATCGCGCCGGCTCAGCAGGTACGACTGTCAATCCTGGACCTCAGCGAAATGGACCAGGAAGAGCGTCAGCTCGAGGCCGAACGTTACGCAACCGAGGAAGCGCATCGCCCATTCGATCTGAGACAGGGGCCACTGTGGCGTGTGCACTTACTGCGGTTGGGAGCGGAAGAGCATGTGCTGCTCTTTACGATACACCACATCGTCAGCGACGGCTGGTCCATGAACATCCTGACGCGTGAAGTGAGCGCGCTGTATGAAGCGTATGCGGCAGGACAAGAGTCACCACTGGAGGAGTTGCCGATTCAGTATGCGGACTATGCCGTGTGGCAACGTGAATGGTTGAAGGGTGAGTTGCTGGAGCAGCAACTGGGCTACTGGCGAGCACAGTTAGCAGGTGCGCCGGCAGTGCTGGAGTTGCCGGCGGATCGAGTGCGACCGGCTCAGCAGAGTCATCGTGGAGGGCTCCTTCCATTGCAACTGTCGACGGAGTTGACGGGTGAATTGAAGCAACTGAGCCAGCGCGAGGGAGTGACGCTGTTCATGACCTTGCTTGCCGGCTGGCAGTTGTTGCTGGCGCGCTACAGCCGGCAGTCGGACGTGGTGGTTGGAAGTCCGGTAGCTAATCGTACGTGGTCGGAAGTGGAAGCTCTGATCGGATTCTTCGTGAACACGTTGGTGTTGCGTACGGAAGTGACTGCGAAGCTGAACGTACGTGAGTTGCTGCAGCGAGTGCGAGAGGTGTGTCTGGGAGCGTATGCGCATCAGGAAGTGCCGTTTGAAATGCTGGTGGAGCAACTTCAGCCCGAGCGGAATATGAGTCACACGCCGCTGTTCCAGGTGATGTTCACACTGAATTTAATAGAGACGGGCGTCAGCGCGGCGAGAGAAATCTCGGGAGATTCAGCAGCCCCGGCGAAGTTTGATTTGACCCTGGCGCTCACGGAGAGTGAGCAGGGATTGATGGGAACGCTGGAGTACAACCGAGATTTGTACGAACGGACGAGCATGCAGCGACTGGTGGGCCACTACGAGCGACTCTTGCACGGGTTGACTGCGAACGTTGAGCAGCCAGTGTGGCAAGTGCCGTGGTTGAGTGCAGTGGAAGAGCAGCAACTGCTCGTGAAGTGGAATGAGACGGCGCAGGAATATCCGCGTGGCGCGTGCGTCGCTCGGTTATTCGAGCGGCAAGTGGAGCGGACGCCTGCATCGCTGGCGCTGGTGTGGGGCGGGCAGCAGTTGAGTTATGGAGAGCTGAACCGAAAAGCGAATCAACTGGCTCACTACTTACGCAGCATGGGAGTTGGACCAGAGACGTTGGTGGCGATAGTGCTGGAGCGATCGCTGGATTTGGTAGTCAGTATGTTGGCGGTGCTGAAGGCGGGCGGCGCATATGTGCCGCTGGATCCAGCCTATCCGCAGGAGCGGCTGGAGTTCATGGTGGCGGATGCGGAAGCGGTAGTGTTGCTGACAGAAACATCGCTGCTGAAGAGACTCGCTGATGTGCGTGCGACAACGGTTTGCCTGGACCAGGAGTGGGAAGAAATCGCGGCGGCCGCAGAAGAGAATCCTGTCAGTAGAGTGGAGGCCGGGAACCTGGCTTATGTGATCTACACGTCGGGTTCGACGGGGCAGCCGAAAGGCGTGGAGATCAGCCATGGAGCGTTGAGCAATCTGATCCACTGGCACCAGCAGAGCTTCGAGGTGACGGCGCAGGATCGGGCGAGCCAGGTTGCCGGAGTGGGATTCGATGCTTGTGTTTGGGAGTTGTGGCCGTACCTGACCACAGGGGCCAGCATACATTTGGTGCCTGAAGAGAGCCGTTTGGTAGCGACGAAGCTGCGCGACTGGTTAATCACTTCGGGAATCACGATCAGCTTTGTGCCGACGCCACTGGCGGAAAGTTTGTTGAGTCTAAGCTGGCCCGCGGAGATAAGCTTGCGCGTGCTACTGACCGGCGGAGACCAGTTGCGGGTTTATGGAAAAGAAGATTTGCGCTGCGCGGTAGTGAACAACTATGGGCCAACCGAGAACACGGTGGTGACGACCTCGGGAGTGGTTTGCGGCGAAGGGCGTGAAGGGCAATTGCCGAGTTTGGGGCGACCGATCGCGAATACAGAAGTCTATTTACTGAATCCGCAGGGACAGCCACAGCCGGTGGGTGTAAGCGGGGAGTTGTATCTGAGTGGAGCGGGGCTGGCGCGAGGCTATCACCAGCAACCGGGGCTGACGGCGGAACGGTTTGTGCCGCATCCGTTCAGTGCGGAAGCGGGAGCGCGGCTGTATCGGACCGGAGACTTGGGCCGCTATCTGGCGAACGGTGAGATTGAGTTTGTTGGGCGGGTAGACGAGCAGGTGAAGTTGCGTGGCTTCCGGATCGAGTTGGGCGAGATTGAGACGGTGTTGCAGCAGCACGCAGCAGTGCGCGAGGCAGTGGTGGTGGTGCGCGAGGATGTGGCGCAGCAGAAAGAGCTGGTGGGCTATGTGGTAGCGCAGGCGGGCCTGACGATCACGAGCAGTGAGTTGAGACAATACTTAAGAGAGCGGCTGCCTGACTACATGGTGCCGTCGTGGTTGGTGTGGCTGACTGAGTTACCACTGACGCCCAATGGGAAGATAGATCGACGTGCTTTGCCGGCGCCGCACAAGCAAGGTTTTTCAGAAAATCAGGTGCCGCCACGTAATACGCTCGAACTCAAACTGGTTCAGTGCTGGGAGCAGCTTTTCGGTTTTGGTCCAATCAGCGTGAAGGACAACTTCTTTGATTTGGGCGGACACTCCTTGCTTGCGGTGCCGATGGTCACGATGGCTGAAAAGAGTTTGGGTAGAAAGATTCCGCTGGCACTGTTATTTCAAGGACCAACCATTGAACGCATGGCGCGCGCGCTGCAACAGAATGGGCCGGCGATGTCGGAAACGTTAGTTGAGCTGCAACCCGGTGACTCCAGTCAACCACTCTTTTTGGTCCATCCGGTCGGCGGAAATGTTTTCTGCTACACGCATCTGGTCCATCACCTTGGTCCATCTCGTGCAGTCTATGCATTTCAAGCGCAGGGTCTCGATGGAGAGAGCGTTCCACACGAGCACATTGAGACGATGGCGAGTCAATATCTCGAGGCAATGTTGGAAGTCCAACCTGAGGGACCGTATTTCCTGGGCGGCTGGTCCATGGGAGGCGCAGTAGCATTTGAAATGGCCCAGCAGCTACGCATCAGGGGCCAGAGAGTCGACGTGCTTGCGCTGCTGGACTCATACGTGCCTATTTACGATTCGAAAGACGATCTGATGGTCTTGAAAAACTTCGCGCTGGATTTGGGCGTCGCGCTGGACCGAGTCAATCTGGCGGGCAATCTCCGAGCTCTCAAGCAGGACGAACTTCTCGCTCGTCTTTTGGAGCACGCCATTGCCGCTGAAATCGTAGACTCCTCATTCGGTGTCAAACAGTTTCAGAATCTGTTTCGAGTTTTCAAGAGCAACAGCCGAGCATTCCAGAGTTATCACCCACGCACCTATCATGACCGGGTACAACTTTTCATCGCCGGTGATAAGCCTGCCAGTGTCGCTGAATATCAGACGAAGGGCTGGAGCGAATTAGCCGCTGAAGTGGAGACGCATGTTGTCCCGGGCGATCATTACACCATCCTCCGAAATCCTAACGTCGAGAAGTTAGCCGAAGATTTGACGGCCTACCTGCAAGAAGCTGAAACGTCCGTAAGAACGGAGTGGACGATATGATTATCGATTGTCACTGTCACATAGCCAGCGAAAGAGTTTTACCGCCAAACTTTTTTGACGGATGGTCTCAGACCATCAGCGCCAGTTTGGGCTATGCATCGGCATCAGGTCAGGAGCAGAGAGTTAAAGCTCTGCTGCGCGAATTGAATGAGGATCCGCAGTGCACAAAGCTACTGCAGGAAATGGATCTGGCGGGAATCGATCTGGCGGTCCTGTTGGTCATCGACTTCGGCATCGTCTACAAAAACCTCCCCCTCTCCATTGAAGAGCTTCACCTCGAACACAAGAAAGTAATCGACCGCTCCGATCGGTTTATCGCTTTCTCGAGTGTCGATCCGCGTCGCGGTAAGGAAGGTGTTGAGCTCTTCGAAAAGGCTGTCACTGAGTGGGGATTCAGGGGATTAAAGGTCTACTCGCCGTGCGGCTTTTCTCCAAGCGATAAGAGAATGTTTCCGTACTACGAGATATGTAGTCAAAAACGACTGCCTGTGCTGACGCATGTTGGACCATCATCTGCGTCTTTGTCGTTCAAGCGTTCGAATCCTCTCGGAGTCGACGATGCTGCATTAAACTTTCCCAAAGTCAATTTCATACTGGGCCATGCCGGCGTGACCTTGTACAGACAAGCCGCATTGATGGCGCAGTATCGCCCGAATATTTATCTCGACCTTTCGGGGTTTCAGGGCGAGTTGCATCAGGGTCAATTCAGGAAGATTCTCAGACACCACCTTTCGAAGAAGGTTGTCAGCAGACTGCTGTTCGGAACTGATTGGCCCATCCACAGGTTTTGGGGCGGGCAGGCCAAGTGGGTTAACGAGATCAAGTCCTACGAGTCTGAAGGCCTCATCACTCAGGACGACCTGCAAAACATCATGTCCAATAACGCCAAGAGAATCCTATTCGCCGAGTGATTAATTTTTTCGAGCTTGAACCTTCCGGTTGCGACGCCATAACTGCTTTACCTCAATTTCCGAATAAAGAATCGAAGCGCCAAAGGCGCGAAATATGAAAGCCAGGGGCAAGCGCGAAGCGCGTCGCCCCTGGATCAGTTTCTTCGCTTCGCGCTTGCCCCTGGCTTTCATATTCCGCGCCTTCGGCGCTCGGACTCAGTTTCTATCGCGCATTTGGCGCTCTCACTCGCTTAAGGAGATCAAACAAATGGAGTTGAACGGAAACCAACTAGCCGCCAGGCAGATACTGGTGAACCTTTGTACCAAGAACCTTAGCTCTCAGGAGATCGACGGTGAAATGTCGATCAACGACGACCTGGGAATTGATTCGTTGCAGTTCATCAGGTTGATTCTCGAAGTCGAGGTCAACGCAGGAGCCAACATCTTTAACGTGCAGAATATTCCGCACATTAAAACAGTAAACGATTTGTACGAAGTTCTGAGTAACTGAGGAGTGATTATGAAAAACCAGGGCAAACCAATTTACGTCCTTGGAACACACCTTTCGCACGATGGTTCGGCGTGTCTCCTGAAAGATGGCCGCATCTGTGTTGCCATCGAGAAAGAACGAATCACGCGACGCAAGCATGCCGGTGGCAACGATGCAGACGCCGTCAAATACTGTCTTGATTTCGAAGGAATTAGTGTCCGCGATCTGGACCTCGTCGTGCAGAACGCAAACTTCGGCATGGTCAAACAGGGTAACAGCTGGTGGGCTGGGCCAAGAGTATTCGATGAGAACATTCCGATGGTAACGATCTCTCATCACCTCGCTCATGCCTACAGCGCAATCGGAACGGCACCGTTCGATGAGATGACCGTTCTGACAATCGATGGTTGCGGAAATAGTTTGGATGAATGCATCGACGTGGACCAGGGTGTTGCGCTGGAAAATCCGCCGCCTCATCTCAGACACTTGTACTTTGAGAAAGACAGTTACTACCAGTTTGCCGGCAACAAGCTCACGCCGATTGTCAAAGACTTTTCTGAGTGGGGCATTGGCATCAATGGCTATCCCATGCATCCCACGACTACTCGTCATTCAATCGGAGGGCTTTACCTCGCCGCGAGCATGTACGTGTTCAGCGGTTTTGAGGATCCCGGAAAGCTGATGGGCCTGGCTCCGTATGGAAGGGCCGGAGTCTACGACTTCGAGATGTTTGAATTGAAAGATGGCCGCGCATTCGTTCGCGATGACTGGATGAGCAACTTCAAAAAACCCGCTCGTAGCTGGACGGAGCTCAAAGCAAACTTCCAGTACTACGCAGACATTGCCTACTGGGTGCAGAAAGAAGTAGAGCGCGCGATTCTGTATGTGATCGATTCCAGATACGACGCCTGTCCATCGGAGAATCTCGCGTACACCGGCGGCGTGGCCCTGAACGCGGTGGCCAACGCACGCATCATCAAAGAAACAAAATTCAAGAATCTCTACATTCAGCCGGCTGCCGCTGACAACGGTCTCGCTCTCGGGTGTGCCTACTACGGCTGGATGGAAGTCCTGAAGAAAGAACGCGTCAAACACAGCGGCTCGATGTATCTCGGCAAGAGCTACGCGACCGTAGCGGACGTGCTTCCAAAATACAAAGGAAAAGTGCGGGGCGCACCTGCTGATGATTACATCGCGCAGACGGCCCAACTCTTAGCCGAAGGAAAGACGATTGGTTGGTTCCAGGACGGAGCTGAGTTTGGTCCAAGAGCGTTGGGACATCGCAGTATCCTCGCCGACCCACGGAAGCCGGAGATGCGTGATTTCATCAACTCGCGGATCAAGTTTCGCGAGGACTTCCGTCCTTTTGCTCCTTCAGTGCTGGAAGAAGACTGCTCAACCTACTTTGATTGTGACTACGACAGTCCCTACATGATCCTGGTGGCCCAGGTGAGACCTGAGTGGCGTGAGAAGATGCCCAGCGTGATCCACCGCGACAATTCGGCTCGCATCCAGACAGTCAACAAATCTATCTCGCCGAAATATTACGAACTACTGCGAGCCTTCAAAGAGATCACCGGGATCTCGGTGTTGCTCAACACATCGTTCAATCGAAAAGGCATGCCCATCGTCGAGACGCCCGAACAGGCGATCGATTTCTTCCTGGATTGCGAGCTCGATGTGCTGGTGTTGGACAACTACATCATCCGGAAAGAAGAGTTTCAGGTTCGCCAGGAGGTGCCTCTCACTAAGCTGTTCACGGAAGATCTCCAGGGAGCGCTTCAGCGCAACTCTGTGGAAGCGCGAAAACTCGGCGGCGTTTACCAGATCAATATCTCTGGAGTCAGATCCTGGACCATCGACCTTTCGAAAGAAATGCCCTCGGTAGTTGAAGGCCGGTCGAATGGACGCACTCAAACTACCATCAGCATCGAGGAGTCAGACTTCAATGCACTACTCACAGACCCGGAAAATGAAAGTGTCAAATTGTACCGGTCCGGGAAAATTCAGATTGAAGGCAGTCCGGTTGCCGTGATGAATGTCCCGAAGCTTTTCGGGTTCAAATGAACAATCCGTTACCCACTCATGCCCCAAAAGAAAAGTTAGGGAGGACACACCATGAATTCAGAAAATGATCAAATTTTCGACGCGATAGGAGTGGGGATTGGCCCGTTCAATCTCAGTGCGGCGGCGCTCTTGCAGCCCGTAAAAGAAATCAGGAGCAAGTTCTACGACCAGGCAAAGTCGTTTGTGTGGCATCCGGGCCTGTTGTTTCCGGAAGCCACTATTCAACTCTCCTATCTGAAAGATTTGGTTACTCTCGCCGATCCCACGAGTCCTTACTCTTTCCTCTCCTTCTTATTCGCGCAGCGGCGGCTTTATCGATTCATCAATGCCGACTTTAGCCGTGTGACTCGAATGGAATTCAACCAGTATCTGCAATGGGTCTGCTCTCTACTCCCGAACTTGGAATTCGACCGGTCTGTGGTGGCTATCTCTCATGACGACGACTCACTGATGGTCCATTTCGAAGATGAAATCGTGAGAACCAGGAACATCATTCTGGGAACAGGTCTGACTAACGTTGTTCCAGGCTGTGCACGTCCCTATCTTGGTCCCAAAGTTTTTCATGCGTGCGACTATATGAAGCGCGACAACTTGACCAGGGGGCAGCGAGTGGCGGTGGTGGGTGGTGGCCAGACAGGCGCGGAAATTGTCTATCACCTGTTATCGAGTCATGACGCCAGGCCGGAGCGTTTGTCGTGGATTTCACGCCGTCCGAACTTCCTGCCGCTCGACGAGTCTCCGTTCACCAATGAGCTCTTTACGCCTCATTACAGTGACTATTTCTTCCGTTTGGAGCCGGAAGAGAAGAAAGTACTGCTTGGTGAGCAAAAGCTGGCGAGTGACGGAATATCACCTGACCTCCTGGAAAGAATTTGCCGTCTCTTTTATGAAATGGAGTTTTTGAATGGTGCCGGCCGCATCTATGCGCTGTACCCCAATCACGAAATGGTGGACATGAACTCGAATCGCGACGGCTTCAGCATCGAAATCAAGGACAAGCTGAAGGACAGAAACGAGACGATGGACGTGGACGTCGTGATCTTGTGTACCGGCGCGCAGTACCGGCGGCCAAAGTTTCTCGATCCGATGATGGGAAAACTGAACTGGGGACCGGATGGGTACTCGATTCGTGAAGACTATTCGATCGAATGGGATGGTCCAAGTGACCTTAACATCTACATGCAAAACGGGGCCAGGCATACTCGCGGCGTGGCCGATCCCAACCTCAGTTTGATGGCGTGGCGCAGCGCTACCATCATCAACAGCATGGCCAAGAGGGAAGTCTACGATATCAAGATGAGCAGTTGTGTCTTCGACATGCTGCACGTGAACTTAGAGGAGCTGGCATTGCTATGATTACCGAGACGGTCCTTCCTAAACTAACCTTATTGGATCCATTTGAGTGTGGTCTCGGCGTTTGGGCCAACATGATCGATCTGGACCGCGAGAATACCTCAGTGGCTCCTTTCAGCGCGGCGCGCTTTACCGTCGAGCCTGGATGCACGTCGGAAGTTGACAGTCATCCCATGCACGAGATCTGGATGATTGCTGCCGGCGACGGATTGTTAACCTACGACGATCGACAAGTGCGCATCGGGCGCTCGGATGTTCTGTACTTTGAGCCTCCAAAACCACACTTCGTAAAAAACGTCGGCGCCGACACGATGGTGGTTTTCTCAGTCTGGTGGAACAACTGAAATCCACAGAGCAGCTAAGCGCCAAAGGCGCTGGTTAATCTCGGCTGTCACATCTCGCGCCTTCGGCGCTGCTTGGTCTGACTTTCATCTTCTGCGCCTTGCCGCTGTTTAGTCTAAGAGGTCACTTTGAGGCAAAGACCTACAGGCCAGTTTGATCTGGCAGTGATCGGTGTTGGCATTATCGGCGCGACAACCGCTTACCTCGCGCATCAGAAGTGGCCCAACTGGCGCCTGCTTCTGGTCGATCGCTCATTCGTTGCCGGCGGGGCAACTTACTATTCCGCCGGGCTCGACATTCCTTACGGCCGAACAGCTTCACAGAAACGATACTCTCGGATGAGCACACGCATTTACCGCAAGCTGTGCCTCGCGATGCCGGATCTGCCGATTTATCAGATTCCGTTTTTCGGTATTGTCGGAAAGAAAACAATGGCCGAGGTTTGCTCGAAATTTACGACGCGGGATGTCCGCGTTGCCACCCCGCAGGAAGAGGATCAACTGCGCCGGACCTATCCCGACCTCGCGATTGCAAACGATCAGGTTTTGTTGACGGGATGCACGGCTCAATACAGTTTCCCTGCAGCAGTCGCGTCGAGACTCGTGGGCCAATTAACGGATAGCGGATTTGCTAAATGCTGGGAAGGTGTGGAGATCGACAACGTCCACAACCAGGACGGCGGATTTATCCTGTCCACCAGCGATGGCCGCACGGTCTCGGCGCGACGCGTCTTAAATGCAACTGGTCCATGGTTGCTGAACGGACCAGCCAACGGTTTTGCCAAAAACGAAGGCGTGAGAATTAAAAAGATCGTAGCGCTGCACGCCGGCCGTCCCTCGCTTCCGAACGATCCAGTGCTCTGTTTTCTTGATGACGATGCTTTTATTCTCCCGATCTATCAGCGCCAGGAATTTCTGTTCAGCTTTACTTCTCAGGACTGGGACGTTCCACCCGAAACTTCCCGGTTAAGGATCACCGGTGAGGATCGCGACTTAGCCCTTTCCATCCTCCATCGTTACTGCCCATCACTTGTCTCGTTATGTCACGGCGGCCGCGTGTTCTGCGATGCATACAGCCGCAACCGGATACCGCTCGTAGCCCAGGTTCCAGGAATGCCCAACTACGTTATGGCCGGAGCTTGTTCCGGCTCAGGATATCGTCTGGCGCCTGGCATCGCTATCGAAGCTCTAAAACAACTTTCCTAAAGATTCATCGGCTTTTACTAGAAAGGAAATCTCCATGAAAAAGGTATTAGTATCTTCACCTCCGCCAACGGCGAACGGCGATCTCCATGTGGGCCATCTTTCAGGACCATTTCTGAGAGCTGACATTCTTACTCGTTTTCTAAAAATGCGTGATGTGGAAGTGTATAACCTCTGCGGCACTGACGAGCACCAGAGTTATGTGGCATTCAGAGCGGAGCAACTCGGACTAACACCCACCGAAACAGTCGATCGGTTTAGCGATGCAATACGGAGAACGATGGATGCGGCGCGGATCGAAGTCGATGTTTATCTGCGTCCGAGCCAATCGACCGGCCACGTCAGGTTGACGCAGGGAATTTTCGCGAGTCTATATGCCAACGGCACGTTTATCACAAAAGAAGATCCGGCGTTATATTGTGAGAACTGTGACCAGTATCTCTTCGAGGTCTATGTTTGTGGGAAATGTCCTCATTGCGGCAACGGCACGTGCGGCAATGCCTGTGAAGGCTGTGGCAAACCAAATGACTGCACAGACCTGATCGATCCGGTTTGCAATCGCTGCAAGAGCAAGCCAGTTACCCGCCCAGCGAGCCGCCTGTATTTTCCTCTCAGCGCCTACGAACAACAACTGCGAGGCTACTACGAGTCCGTGCAGATGAACGCTCACTTGAGAACTCTCTGTGAGCAGATGCTCGAGAAGGGATTGCCTGACGTTCCCATGAGCTACCCTTCGAACTGGGGCATTCCCGTTCCAATCAACGGCTTTGGAGATCAACGCATCAACGTGTGGTTTGAGGTAGGCGCCGGCTTGCTTGCTGCAACTCACGTGTTGAGCAAAAAACTCGGCATAAGGGATGGCTGGTCACAGCTCTGGCATTCGAATGAAGTCGACGTCGTGACCTTCTGCGGTTTTGATAATGGCTTCTATTACGCGATGTTGATTCCCGCGATCTTTATGGCCTACGACTCGCAAATAAAGTTGCAAAAGGCATTTCTGATCAATGAATTCTATCGACTGGATGGATTGAAGTTTTCTACCAGCCGGGATCATGCGATATGGGGGCGTCAACTGTTGAGCAAGGCGTCCGCTGATACCGTTCGATTTTATCTTGCGTTGACTGGTCCGGAGACCGAGCAGACCAATTTCACTATGGAGGAGTTCGAGGAAACAGTTCAGCGGGAACTCATAGATGGTTGCCAAAGCTGGTTGCGCGATCTTGGCAACGCGCTGGTGACCGAATATGAGGGGATTGCTCCTCCACCCAGACTATGGACCAACGAACAGCATCAGTTTTACGAACGACTCGAGTGGTTTATTGAAGAGGCAGCGGCCGCTTATTCACCTAACACTTATTCACCGCGACGAGCAGCCGCCGTGGTTGTCGAGCTCGTGCATGCGGCGCGGCGTTTTGGTAGAGGGAGGCGGCATCAGCGAAAACAGGCAGGTTTCCAACAAACAACAGTCGCTCTGGAGCTTGCGGCCGCCAAGACGCTTGCCCTTTTGGCTGCTCCAATCATGCCGGATTTTGCGACTAATCTCTGGCGTGAATTAGGCAACGACACGCCGATCTTCCAGGGTGCCTGGGAAGAGCGACCTCGATGGGTCCGGCGCGGGAAACGAATCGGTAATTTAAGTCGACAATACTTCCCGATGAATAATCAGCGGCCTGCTGTGCCAACGCCAGCGCCTGCGAAACTCTTGACCATCCCGACTTCCCTGGACCGTTCTCCAAAACCGGCGTTCGCGGAGGTGTGACCAATGAGTACTTCAATGAAATCAGTCAAAGAAACATCACTCTGGTTCGCGGGACCGAGGACAAATCCAAACACACGACTGCGGCTGTTCTGTTTTCCATACGCCGGCGGCGGCACTCTCATGTATCGCAACTGGGCGAGGAACTTGCCGGCCACGGTCGAGATCTGCCGCGCTCAGCTTCCCGGTCGTGAGGTGCGTCTCAAAGAGTCTGGCTTTACCAGGCTCGGTCCGCTGGTGCTGTCACTTGCTGATGCGATCGAACCCTACCTGGATCTGCCGTACGCCTTCTTCGGTCACAGCATGGGCACGCTGATTGGTTTCGAGCTCGCGCGTGAACTAGAACGAAGACATGGGTTACTGCCCGCCAATCTTTTTATGTCTGCACATGTCGCGCCACAGATTTCCCATCGATCGACGCCAATGCATGATCTACCCGAGCCGGAATTTATCGAGCAAATACGCCGCCTCAATGGCACGCCGAAAGAAGTATTTGAACAGCCGGAGTTGCTTCGGCTCATGATTCCACTCATGCGAGCGGATTTTGAACTTTGCCACACCTATACCTATTCACCGGCGCCTCCACTCGATTGCCCAATCACAGTTTTTGGTGGACTAGAGGATCATGAAACGCCCCAGTCCGATCTGGAAGAGTGGTGCGTCCAGACAACCGGTCCTTTTAAGTTGTATACCCTTCCCGGCGGTCACTTCTTCCTCCATTCATCGCAGCCTTTCATGTTGCAGGTTATCTCCCAGGCGCTTCAGGCCTCTCTAAAAAAAGGAATCCGTTATGAAGAAGTCAATCAACGAATACGTCCTCGACTCGATCTGTGCGCATCCTGAAAAGACTTTCTTAATCGAGTGGTCCACCGGCGAGAAAGTTACCTATGCCTCGTTTGGTGAGCGTTTAAATCAGGTCGCTGGTGTCCTGAGAAATGAAGGCGTCAGGGAAGGAGATGTAGTAACCCTGATCTCCGACAACTCGATCGACATGGCGATCATGATGTACGGAGTGATCGTCTATGGAGCCATTGCGAAGGCTTTGAATCCGAAACTCACGTCCCTGGAGATGGGCAATATCGTAAGTCATTCGGGATCGCGAATCGTCTTTGGGAGTAAAAAGTTCGATATAGCCGGCTTCGAAGGACGAATGTTGGATATTGGGGCCTACCGGACCCAATCTGCAGAAGGCACTCTTCGTAAACAGTTTGATCCGGAAACTGGCGCCGAGTTGATCTACACGTCAGGAACCACAGGAACGCCCAAGGGAGTACTGTTAAGTCACCGGAACATCGTGCATAACGTCACGATCGCGATTAATCGTTTGAAACTCGATCACACCCACACCACGCTTTGTATTTTGCCGCTGTTCCATAACTTCGCGTTCATCAGTGATCTCTCAACGATGATCTTTTGCGGTGGATCAGTTGTCATCCATGAGGGATTCGACATCTCCAGACTCGCGTCCGTTGAAGCTGCATTAATGGAGCACGAGGTAAATTCCTTCAGCGCTGTACCGCTGATGTTTGAATTGTTCCTTCGGTTCAACTGCCGGATCAATCCGCCTTCGATGAAGTTTTGTGTCTCCGGGGCTGCGCCTTTAAAGGAAAAGGTTGCTATCGAGTTCCTTAAAAAATATGCGTTTCCGATCATCCCGGCGTATGGCCTGACGGAGTCCACCTGTTTCTGCACGATTTCTCCTCTTGAAGCTATCGACAATACGGCAGTCGGTGTTCCGGTAGATGAGATCAGGATAATCTCCGATGACAACGAAGAACTTGGACCATACGACATCGGCGAGTTGATCGTTAAGGGCGAGAGTGTGATGCGTGGCAGTCATTTCCGCAGTGAAGATCGCTGTTTTATCGATCCCGAGGGAACATGGCTCAAGACCGGAGACTTAGGTTACTACGATCAGAAACGCTACCTTCACATTACCGGCCGCAAAAAGAACATGGTGATCAGGGGCGGCGAAAAAATATACCTGGAGGACGTCGATCTTTGCCTGACTCATCTGGCAGGTGTGGCTGAAAGCTCCACTGTTAGTTTTGAAGAGCTCGAAGTTGAAAAGATCGCCTGCTTCGTTGTGTTGGACCAGGGCAGTGACTTGAGTTCCTTCGAGGTGCTTTCCTTCCTGCGAGAGAGAATGGGACAGCTCAAAGTTCCCGACATCATTATCATCCAGAGCTACTTACCACGAACGGCGACCGGCAAGATCAAAGTGGGTGAACTAAGAAGAGTTGCCGAGAGCCACTTGCTTCAACCTGTCTAATTAAATCTTTCAAATTCACTCAGACCAGAGGAGGTGGGCATGACTGATGAGTTGTATGCCTTTCTGACCATCCTGCTTCGTTTCAAGGAAGAGATCGAGGATCGAATACCGGAGTATTTCAGCTTCCATCACTTGAATCTTTTCTTGTCCACAGAAACAGCAGAGCTCAGTCACTACTATCAAGTGATTGCAACAGTGCTCGGTATAAACATCCGATCTGTGTCCGCGATGGAGGACCTCAATCCGATCGAAGAGGTTCTACACCACCGAATCATGGCGTTGCAGTCTGATCGTGAGTGGGGGTGGACCAACACCATCGAGTCCGATGCTGAACACATCATTCTCACCTTTCTGAACGAATACAACCGGATCAAGAGCGGTGATCTTGCCGAGGCCCAACAGGCTGTCCAGGCGCTGCAAAAGAAAACGATCGATCTCGCCGATGCTCAGACCCTGAACTACTACGTTGGCGGAGCAGGCGAAACCACCATCGTAATCGTCAACGCGTTTGGGCAGAGTCTGGATTACTGGACCAGGCTCGTCGCCAATCTCGTGAAGAGTTATCGCGTAATTATTTGGTTGCCGCGTGGCAATGAAGATCTCAGAGGCGGATCCTTTCAAGCCAATCCGATGACCGTCCATGTCGAAGACATCAAGACGATGCTGCGACATGAGGAAGTCGATGCATGCGATTTTGTCGGTTGGTGCACGGGGCCTAAGTTAATTATTCAGTTTCAAGCCAAATACCCTGAATACGTCTCGTCAATGACTTTTCTCAATCCGACTTTCAAGGGTATTCCAGGGAAACAAAATCTGGAATCACCTTTCGAATCCAACCTCGATCCCTTGCTTCGAATGGTCGACAATATGCCACGTCTGGCCAAGCCTCTTAGCAGTTCGTTGCAAAACAATTTGTTGGCGCCAAAGGCTCACGTGAGTTCTGTTGCGGTCCATGATCCACACGCGCGGAAGCAGACGACGGAAATGTTGTCGTTCGTCCATAGAAGTCTGCAGTCGCTTGTCATCGAACCTTTTGCGACCGAACAGAGCGTAGTTAATTACGCTAAGCAACTGGTGACTTTTTGGTCAGTTGATGTTTCGTCGCTGCTGGAAAAGATCGACGTCCCGGTCGTTTTCGTCGGTGGTGAGTGTGATGGGATTGCTTCTCCACAGTTGGCGAAGATCACATTCCAACTGATCCCCGAAGCAAAGCATTTAGAGATCAAAGGAGGCTCGCATTATCTACAGTACGAAGACCATGAGTTGATAACCGACATCATCAATCGCTTCTTGAAAGAGAAGTGGACCTTCACCTTCGATCATCCACTCGTCAACCAAACTAGTTCGAACTTTCCTGGTCAGGCAGCCCTACAAAATTCTTTTGCTGAACTTTCAGCGGCGTAAATCAGATGAGCGTAAGAGAGGTTGAAGGATTCTATCCGCTGTCGCCGATGCAGCAGGGGATGCTGTACCACACGCTGTATGCGCCCGAGTCCGGGACTTACATGCAGCAGGTTAGCTGTACCTTGAAGGGCGAACTGAA
>Ga0126376_10000505_pt1 | contig 19081 bp, 13 predicted proteins | sample PanSoiMetPlot_15_FD_92760 | JGI IMG/M metagenome (GOLD analysis project Ga0126376, IMG submission 92760) | Tropical forest soil microbial communities from Panama - MetaG Plot_15 | ecosystem: Environmental > Terrestrial > Soil > Tropical forest > Bulk soil | place: Panama | collected 2016-02-17
GCGGTTTGGCGTCGATGAGCAGTCCAGCAGTGTAAACGAATGCCCACGCCGCCTTGCCCCCGCGAATCAGATAGCGGACCTCTTCGGTGTCATCGATTGCGAACGTGCCGTCGGGTTCTCGGAGAACGGGGAATTCTTCGCGTTTGCCGGGAATCCGGAAGCGGAGTCTGCCGTCGCGCACGAGTTGCTCGACGGGTCCCTCGTCGGAGTCGAAGACGCCCGGCAAAGCAGCGGCCAGCTCTTTGGAAAGCGGAAGGTCGCCCAACTCCGTCTCCGGAAGACCGAGCGCGGCACGCGCGACCGCCGCAGCGACCCGCTGGTTAGATGTCGTATTCGTGAGCACGACGATCGTCAGATGATCGTCCGGAAAATCCTCGAGGATGGTATTGAAACCGCCGCCGCCGCCGGTGTGGCCGAAGACGCGATGCCCATGATAGGAGCCGATTCGCGTGCCGAGTCCATAATCGATGCGCGTGCCGTCGGCGAGCACGGTCGGCGAGCGCATTTCGCTCAAGGCGTTCTTGCTGATCACGCTTCGATCGTCCAGCGCGGTCTGCCATTTCACCAGGTCGGTCGCGGTCGCGCACACCGCTCCCGCTGCAAACGGTATCTTCCAGCTCATGAACGACGTGTTCACGAGCTTGCCGTTTTCGACTTCGTAGCCGGACGCGAGGTGCGGTACGACCATGCGCGCATCGCACAGCATCGCCGATGTCATGCCGAGCGGCCGGAAAATGTGATCGCGAACGTACGTCGCGTAGTCCTGTTTCGTCACGCGCTCGACGACCATGCCGGCGATGTAGAAAGCAGAATTGTCGTATCTCCAGCTGGTTCCCGGCTCGAAGAGGAACGGCTTGTCCTTGATCAGTGCGAGTACCTGCTGATGATCGAGATCGAGACGCTCGTTCTGCATCGCGTTCGGCAGCGACGTGAAGCTGAAGATGCCCGATGTGTGATTGATCAACTGCCGAACGGTGACGTGCTTGCCGTGTGTCGGCGCTTCGGGAACGTACTTGGTCACGTCATCGTCGAGATTCAGTTTCCCGTGCTCCGCAAGCTGGACGATCACGGCCGCCTCGATGTTCTTGGAGATCGAGGCGATGTGAAACACGGTTTCCGGGGTGACGGGAACGGAGTGCTCGAGATTGGCAAATCCGTAACCGCGTGCAAATACGATCTTGCCGTTACGCGCGACTGCGATGGACATTCCGGCGACGGGGTGGGACAGCCCGTGCTTTGCGATCGCATCCACGCGTTCGGCGAGCTCGGCCGCGGATGCGGTCGCGCTCACCACGATGACGCCCAGGAGTGCTCCGACTTTCATGCGGCACAGTATAAGAGCGCAGCGCGCGCGAGCGTTACCGCGGCTCAAATTCACGCGCCGGCTAGAATGGGATCCCAGGCGTCCCGGCGACCTCGGCAACGCCTTGAAAACATGGTCTCGTTCCAAGTCCCGATTGGGCAGTCGAGGTCGCCGCCCTCGCAAGAAATAGGCGACTAATGTTTTCTTTCTGGGCCAGTGTGGCGCGCTCCGTCGCGGCTCGGTTGGAGACGTTCCGTCGGATGTTCGGATGCTTGTCGAGACTGTCCGCCATTAGATCGAATTCAATGGTACGCTCCGCCGCGAGCCAGGAGGTCGTACGATGCGGATCGCTCACGGCTCGATGGTCGCGCTTTTTTTCCTTTCGTTCGCCTGTGGGCCGACCTCAGGCGGCCAGCCGGGCGGCAGCGGCGGCAGCGGTGGCGGCGCCGGGAATGGCGGCGGCGGCGGGTCACCACAGTGCGGAGCGGACGAGTTCTCTTGCGACGCGATGCGCGCGCCAGACGCGGACTGCACCGCCAACGAATTCGGCCATTGCGACGGCGGCGTCGATGCTCTGCCGCCTCCGCCCCAGTTGTGCCAGGACATGAACGTCAACAACGAGCCGGAGATTCTCGTCGGCTATTCGCCCGCCAACGGTCAGACCGTGTCGCAGAACGGTCAGATCAAAGTCTGGGTGAACGACGAGTGTGCACCCACGATTGCGCCCAACGAGCAAGTCAACACGATGACGGGCGCGATCACGATGCCGGGGAATCGCTCCGCTACCGCGCCCGATGGTTATCTCTACGAGCCCGCGCTCTATATCGCGCCGCAGACCGCCGAGAATGGCGGCACGCCCCATTTCCCGACGTACATCAAGGGGCAGTTTCAAAACAATCCGACCGGATTCCCGTTCAACTGTTTCACTCCCATCACCGGCGCGACGATCGATCCGCCGCCGCCGAACAGCATGCTGTCGGAGCCATTCACCGCCGAATTCATCTGGGACGTCAGCTCGCTCGGCCTAGCTCCGGGAACCTACCAAGGCGAATTCGTGATCCACGACGGCGACATTGACCGCGCCGTCGGGTGCATCGTGATCGTGATCCAGCCGGTGATGTGACCCGCTCCCTTAAGGCGCGCGCCGCAGGTAGCATCGCATAGCGCGAATGGCCCGCCGTGCAAGAGCTGCTCGTCTCCGCCTGCCGCGGTTATCGCCGACGCTACTTGATCGAGCAGGCTGACAACACGGCTCGGCAATCAGAGCTACGTGAGCGGAGGCCACACGAGATCAAGCGATGTCATTCATCGCGGAAGATTCTCGTCCAGCGTCCCATCCTCTTCGATGAAGTCAGCGTGGCTCGCGACGAAGGCTGCGTCGGCCCCTGTTGGATGGGAGACGATGTCACTGCTCGGCTGCATTCCTTGACTAACTGCGCCAACTAGTACCAGACCATATTCGCGGCTGACGAAGACAGGCGCGCCGCTGATACCGCCGACATGTCGCAGAGAGGATCGCGGACCACTTCCGATGACTTCGCGCTTCAGCTCAGATGAAAGAACAAAAAAGCGGGTGCTTACCGAAGAGACGAAGTCGGTGAGAACTGTCCCATGGGCCTCGACGACACCTGGGCGTAAGACCCGATGCTCACCTGGGAACCCGACAAATATTGCCGGCTCAGCGACTCTGGCTCGCTCGGGTGGCCAACTGCTCGGATGGTAGAACCGGCGGGAGATTCGGTTGGGGTCGAATGAGTCTGGGACCGCGACTGTTCCGATATCGGCATCGGGATCGATCGCCAACCGGCTCCATCCGTCGATGCTCACCAGGTTGCCCTCACCCCCGATCATCCACCGCAGCGATTTTTCGTCGATGGCTTCTACCACGTGTCCCGCTGTCAAGAGAAACCGGCGGCGATCGGTCTCGACGAAACAAGCCGAGGCCCCTGTTACGACGGCAGTATGATGCGGTCGGGCTAACCGATCGAAGCCCAGGACATAAACGGCAAGCTCGAGGACCTTTCGAGCACGGATATCGGTAAGCTGCCGCATCACCTCGCGACGGAGCGTGGCTGGATCGACGTGTCCAACTAGAATGGCATCGATAGCGGGCCGCTTGCCTAGCCAAATCGGTGAGAGGCCGATGATTGCGATGCTGCCGGGTGCGGAAGCCCGTATCCCGGCGATGAGCTCATCGAGGTCCGCTCCAGGCAGGACGAGGTCAAGGATAACGACGGACGGATACTCCCACGGTAGCGCACGCGCTTCCCGGATCGCCTCCTCAAGATTTTGGGCGGTGCGAACATGGGGGCATCGATCCTGCTCGAAGAAGGTGCTCAAAGCAGCTCGCACGTTGGCGTCATCATCGACGATCAAGATTCCTGAGCCGCTCGCCATGTGAGGTTCGATCTCGATCGTGTGCCTGATGTGGTCCCGAGTCAAAGCACTGTCAGATTGGGCTCAAGGCCGTGCAGGAGCTGATGGGCCACGCGACGATCGAAATGACGATGCGGTACTCGCACCTCTCGCCCGAGGTGCCGCGGGATGCCGTGAAGCTTCTCGATCTTCGTGGCATCGCCGTGGCATCAGGCGACTTTTCGAGGGGTGGGGCACCCCAAAGCAGTTGGAATCGTTCTTGAATTAATGGTGGAGGCGCCGGGAGTCGAACCCGGGTCCGAAAGTGATCCACCACGACCTCTACGCGCGTAGCCGACGATTTGTTGTCACCGCGCGGTGCGCCCGTCGGCGGGCTCGCCACGCGGCCAGCCGCTCCTTTGGTTTCACCCGCGCGCCGAGCGACGCTGCGCGCGCGCTAGCCGGTTTTCTGGCGCCTTCCACGTCCTACCGGCGGAGTCCGTGGTCAGCGTCTCACTGACTAAGCAGCGAGAGCGAACGCGTTGTCGTTCGCGGTTCTGACATTGACGGTGTTTAACGAGGCCACCGTCACCTCGGCGCGCAATCGACGGTTTCACATCCCTCGTCGAAGCCGTTTCGCCCCCTTTCTTTTCAACCGACACAATATAATGATGCGAAAAAAGGGCTGCAACGATGATCAATCCGCTGATTTTTCTCATGTTTCTGGCCGCCCCCAGCCCCGACGAGACGGCCGTCGCCCAACTTCCGCAGCGGCTGGCCGACGCCCTGGCCGCGCGCGACCTCAAGGCTGCCCTCGCGCCCTACGCCGACGCCACCGATCTGGTCTCGTTCTGGCCGGCCAAAGCGCAGGAGACGGTCGGGATCGCGGCCCTGCGCGAAAAAATCGCGGCCGATTTGCGCGCCACGCGCGAGCTCAGGTTGCGCTTCCATGGCGTCCGCGTCGCGGTCGCCGGCGAGCTCGCCTACCTGTCTGCGCAGTGGAGCGAGCGCGCGGTTGGGCACGACGGCCGGACCGCCGACTTCCAGGGCGGCCGCTACACATGCGTCGCGCGCAAGATCAAGGGCACCTGGAAGATCGTGCAGGAGCATTCGTCGTTGTCGCTCCCGCTTGCGCAGCCGGGCCCGACCGCCCCGCCCGCGCAGTCGCCGACCCGCGAAGCGCTGCCGCCCACCACCGAGGGCGTGCCCGAGCAGCGGCCGCCCTTGCGCCCGGGACGGCGCTGAGGCGCGGAGGCGCGGAGGCGCGGAGGCGCTGGCCAATGAGGCGCTGAATGCACCTGGCCCTGATCGCTCTGCTCGCGATTCTGCCGCCGCTCGGCCTGTGTACGTTCTTCTATCTGCAGGATCGCTGGGAGCCGGAGCCGCACGGTCACGTCGCGGCCGCGTTCGGCCTCGGTCTGCTCGCGGTCGCGCCCGCCATCCTCTTCGCGCAGCTGCTCGAGCGCGCGCTGCCCGCGCTGGCCGCAAATCCACTGAGCGACGCCTTCCTGCTGGCCGGCGGGGTCGAGGAAGCGGTCAAGCTGGCGGTTCTGCTCCTGACCGCGTACACCTGGGACGAGTTCGACGAGCCCTACGACGGCATCGTCTACGCGGTCGCGCTGGCGCTCGGCTTTGCCACCACCGAGAACCTGCTCTATGTCGCCCGCGGCGGCGTGGTGGTGGCGGCTCTGCGAGCACTGTTTACGGTGCCCGGCCACGCGCTGGTCGGCGCAACCGTGGGCTACTACGCGGGCCGCGCCAAGTTTGCGCCCACTCGCCCGACGGCCGCTCTTCTCATCGCGCTCGGCTTTGCGGTGGCGGCGCTGCTCCACGGCACCTTCGATTACGTCGTGCTGACCACCACCGGCTGGCGCGCGCTTACGCTGCTCTCGGTGCTGTCGGCGGCGCTGTGGGTACTGGTCATGCGCCGCGTGCGGGCGGCCCACGAAAGTTCGCCCTACAACTGGCGCGGCGGGCTGCTATCCTAAGAAGATGGCGATGCGAACAGTGCTCCTGTGCACACTCGGGGTTTTGGCCTGCTCGCGCACCAATGATTTCGATCGGCGCTTCGAGCAGGCGGCGGCGGATGTGCCGGCGGCCGTTCTGCACCACGACGGCATGGGCGAATCGATGGGCGGCAACGTGCGCGGCGCGCGCGCCGGCCGCGACCACGTGCCCGATCCCAGGCTGGCCGCGCTGGCCGACGTTTCGCGCGTGGTGCGCCAGAATCTGGCCGGCGTCAAGGTGTGCTTCGAGCGCGAGTCGGTGGCCGGTCGCACGCAGGGCGGCAAGGCGATCGTGAACCTGTCGATCGCGGCCAACGGTGCGGTGTCCGAGGTGCGCGTCGACGCGCCCGATTTCATGGGCTCCGAGCTCCCCGGTTGCGTGCGTGCCCAGGCCACGCGCTGGCGCTTTCCGCCCAGCAAATCGGCGCGCGCGGTCAGCTACCCGTTCGTCTTCATGGCCGGATAGCCGGCCGCGCCGCGCGGGCCGCGCCGCCGCGCCCGCGGCTACTCGGAGGCCAGGAACCCGAACTGCGGGTGGTCACGCCAGGGCGCGAAGCGCTCGTCGCGCGCGAACCAGTTCTTGGCGCGCCCAGAATCAATCGCGACCGCGCGCCGCAAGAGCTCGGCCGCCTCGGCCAGCCGATCCTGACGCACCAGGAGCCCGGCCAGATTGCAGCAAGCGTTGAAGTAGTTGGGATCGAGCTCGAGCGCGCGACGCAGGCACTGCTCGGCCTTCTGCTCCTCGCCCTGACACGCGTAGGCGAGCCCCAGGTTGCCCCAGCAGTTCAGACTGTGCGGATTGCGCTCCAGCTCCAGGCGGAACAGCTCGATCGCACGCTCGAACTGGCCCAGCTCGCCCAGCGAATCGGCAAGCGCGCCACGCACATGCGGATAGTCGGGCGCCAGCTCCAGCACCCGCTGATACGCGCGTGCGGCCTGCTCGTTGTCGCCCTGCACGCGGCACAGGTTGCCCAGATTAAAGAACACGACCGGGTTCAGCGGGTCGATCCCGATAGCGCGCTCATACTCCTCGCGCGCGCGTCCGGGCCGGCCCAGGCGCGCGAACACCACACCCAGATTGACGTGCGGGCCCGCCCAGGCGGCATCGAGATCCGCGGCCCGCTTGAACCAGAACACCGCCGCCTCGTCCTGGCCGTCCTCGCTCAGCGAGATGCCCTCGGCGTTGCAGGTGCGGGCCAGGCCCGCGCGCGCCACCTCGGGATCACCACCCGCCTCGAGCGCGCGCTCGAACACCGCGCGCGCCTCCGGGATCCGGTCGGCTTCCAGCAGCAGCTCGCCCTTGACCATGAGCAGCGTGGGCTCGCTTTGGTGTCGCAAAAGCGCGTCGTCGATCAGAGCCTGCGCTTCGCCCAGTCGACCGCGCCCGAGGCCGAGCAGCCGAGCCAGCGCTGCTACTGCCGACAAAAGATCCGGATCCTTGGCCCGAGCTCCCCGCAGCAGCGGCTCCGCTTGATCGATGCGGCCCCGACGCAGATACTCACGCCCCAGCGCGGCGCAGGTCTCGGCGCGATCGGGCGCCATCCGGTGCGCCTGCGCAAATTGCACCTGGGCCTGATCGTAGTCGCCGGACTCGAGCGCCCGCACACCCCGACTGAGGTGCACACGCCAACGCTCGGCCATCACCAACACGTTTCCGGTTGACGAAGGCATGAGGAGTCCCCAGCATATCACAGGACCTACTTCCAGGACAGAACGACGATCTCCGGGCTGGCTCCCTTGGGCTTGGACAACGCGAGGGTGTTGGTGCCGGGCCGCCGCACGTTGGGCTTGCCCTTCAAGAATCCGTCCGCGGTCTGGAGTGGGATCTGCAGCACTTCGGTCTTGTAGTGCATGGGCACGACAACCCATTTCGGCTTGAGCTGCTCGACTACCTTCCACGCGGTGGCGCCGTCGATTGTATAGACGCCGCCGACCGGGATCAGGAGGATGTCGATTTTGCCGATGGCGGCCACCTGCTCGGGGGTCAGGACGTGCCCGAGATCGCCCAGGTGCGCGATCGTGACCTCGCCCAGATCGAAGATGAAAACGCTGTTGAGGCCGCGCTCGGCGCCGTGCTGCTCGTCGTGCCACACGCCCACGTTGCGCACCCGCACCTCTTTGACCTTCTCGTCGATCTTGGCCCAGGTTTTGGGGTCTTTGAGGCCGCGCAGCACCTTGGGCGAGTCGGCGGCCAGCGCGACGTTCGTGTGGTCGGGATGCTCGTGCGAGATGGTGACCGCGTCGACGGTCATGGGCTTGGGCAGCGGATAGCCGATGCTGCCCGGGATGGGATCAAGCAGGATCTTGGTCCCCTTGGCGGTCGTGAGCAGGTAGCACGATTGGCCGTGCCAGCTCAGGCTGCCCTGCGCGCGCGCCCAGCCGGCCGATGCCAGCACGATGAGCCATATCACTGCTGGTTGGATTCTGATCATGCGCAAATATATACACCGTTTGCTAGAATCACGCGCGGCAAGCATGGCGAGTGAGGGGCCGTTCCGGGGTCTGGTTCCATTCGACGAGAGCGCGCGCGACCGGTTTTTCGGGCGTGCCACCGAGCGGGAGGAGCTCGTCAAGATGGTGCTGGGCGCGCACGTGCGGGTGGGGCTGCTCACGGGCCTGCCCGGCGTGGGCAAGACCTCGCTGGTGCGCGCGGGGCTCATCCCGCAGCTTTCGCAACACGGCGCGCTGGCCGTGTATCTGACCGACTACGCCGACATCGAGCGCGATCTCGGGCGGGCACTGGCGAGCGCGGCCGGCCTGACCCAGGACAGCGGCGACGCGGCGGCGCTCCTGGTCCAGCTCGCGGGCACGCAGCCGCGCGGCGCCGTGCTGATCTTCGATCACCTGGGCGACGCGCTCGAGCGCGACGAGGAAGGCCGGGTCACGACCATGGTGGCCGATTTCATGACCCGGGTCGCGCGCTCGGCCGGCGAGCGGGTGCGCTTCCTACTGGTCGCGGAGTCGATCCGATTGATGTGGGTCAGTCAGATCGAGCAGCGCATCGGCACCACCATCCCGCCGTCCGCGCGTTACGTGCTGGAGCCGATGGGCACGCGCGGCGTGGCCGAGATCGTCGAGCGCACGGTGCTGGCGGGCGGAACCTATTTCGAGGAGGGGCTGTCGGCCATCATCGCATCCGATCTGACCCAGCGTGCCCGGGTGCCGCCGGCCGAGATCCAGATGGTGTGCAAGACCGCGATCGAGATGCGGGTGACGACCGCCGTGCGCTATCGCGCAGTGGGCGGCGCGTCGGTTCTGTCGCTGCTGTTCATCGATCGGGGGGCGCGGTCGGCAGGCGGCGAGCCGGCCGCGCGCGTGCTGTCGGCGCTGGTCGGGCTGCCGGGCCGGCAGGCGGCCGCGCTGGGCGAGCTGGCGCCGTCGGCCGGGCTGTCGCCGGCGGCAACCGAGCGGGCAGCGGTCGGCCTGGTTGCCGCCGGCATCGTGCGCCGGGAGCGGGCAGCCAACGAGGATCGGTTCGCGCTCGCGCACGAGTACCTGAAGGCGCGCGTGCGCGACTACGTGGGCGGGCTGCGCGGCAAGATGGTGCAGGCGCGCCTGGTGCTGCAGCGGCGGGCGGCCCAGCGTAGTTGGCTGCGCCCGCTCGAGCTGCGGCTGGTCAAGCGCTACGCCGGCTTCGTGGGGCCCGAGGAGGAGCGGCTGATCCGCAAGAGCCTGCGTCTTCTGCAGATGGCCGCCAGCGCGCTCGTGTTCGGCGCCATCGCGCTGTTCGGGCTGCTCTACATGCGCGCGGCCAACTCCTACCAGGCGCGGCTCGAGGACGGGCGCGTGGTGGTCAGGCTGGCGCGCCCGACCGGGCTTCTGGGTTGGCTGCCGCACTCGCCCGCATTTGGAGCCGTGCTGGGCGACACCGGTGTGCCGGCGACGTCGCTTCTGCCCGAGGCGCGGGCGCGCTACCAGAAGGGCGCGGGCGGACTGGTTGCGTTCGCGCAGGGCCATCCGTCGTGGCTGCAGGAGACGCTGGCCGGCATGCAGCCGCTCTTGCGCGGCAGTGCGCTCGCAGTGGCGGGCCAGGCGCAGGGCTACTCGATCCTGAAGGAGGTGTTCCGGGAGGGCGCGGCGCGTCGTGATGTGCTGTCCGCGCTGGCGCGCTTCGGGCGCGGCGAAGCGGCTGAGAATGAGATCTTGATGGCCGCGCTGGCCGATGAGAATCCCGATCTGCGTCGGCGCGCGGTCGAGGTTGCGGCGACCATCGACGCGCGGCGCCCGAGCGCGCACGTGGAGGTTTTGCAGGCCGCGCTGCGCGACAAGACGAGCGCGGTCGGGCGCGCGGTCGTGCGGGCCTCCGAGCGGCTGGCGCCCGAAGAGGCGGCCACGCTTCTAGGCGCGGCGGTGGCGAGCGGCGGGCCTATCGAGCTGCGCCGGGCAGCGGTGGAGGCGGCTGAGCTGCTGGCGCAGCGTGACGTGGCGGCGGCCGCGGACGCAGTCCGATTTGCGGTGGGCGATGCCGACCCTGCGCTCCGCAAGTCCGGGCTCATGCTGATGGAGCGGCTGCTGGCGCAGGCGCCCGGGAAGGTGCAGCCGGTGCTCGAGCGGGTGGTCGCGGATGAGACCTCGCGCGAGGAGGTGCGGGTGGCGGCTCTGGTGGCCCTGCGGCGTGGGCCCAGCCTGGCCCCCAACGCGCTGGCCCCGGTGCTCGCGCGCGCGGTGGCAGCGCCGAGCGAGAAGCTGCGCGCGGCCGCGCTGCCGCTTTACGCGCGCGTGGGCGAGGTTGACAAGGTGGTGCAGCTGGCCACGCAGGCGCAGGCGGGCGCGCCCAGTCTGCGGGCCGCGGCGGCGGCCGCGTTCGGTGCGCTGGCGGCGCGCAAGGCCGACGTGCTGGCGCCGCTCAAGACGCTGACCGCCGATCTGAGCCTGGAGGTGCGGATCGAGGCCACGCGCGCGCTGACCGGTTTGGGCAAAGAGGGGGTCGGGCTGCTCGACCGGGCCAGCCGGGACGGCAACCTCGAGGTCGAGCGCGCCGCCGTGGAGGCGCTGGCCACCGTCGGCAAGGTCAATCCGTACGGCGCCGCAGGAGTGCTCGAGAAGGTGCTGCGCGACGGGCGCAGCTCGCTCAAGAGGAGCGCGCTGGAGGCGCTGGGCGTGGTGGGCGAGGTCAAGCCGTCGGCGGTCACGGGCGGCCTGGCCAAGGCCATCAAGGAGCCCGATCCGCAGGTTCGCCAGGCCGCGGTGGGGGGATTGTGTGCGGTCGGGCGCAAAGCGGCCGCGCCGGTGCTGGGCTACCTGCGGGTGGCGCTCCGGGACGCCGACGCGGGCGTGCGCATGCGCGTGGCCTCGTGCGCCAAGGAGGACCCCGCTCTGGGGGCGCGCCTGGCCGGGGCTCTGGTTCTGGATGCGGACCCGGGCGTGCGCGCGGCGACCGCCGATGCGCTGGGCGCGGCCGGCGCCAAGAACACCGATCCGGGACTTCTGGCCGCGCTGGTGGCGGACAAAGACCGGCGGGTTCGGCTGGCCGCGCTGCGGGCGGCCGGCACAACGCGGGTGCTGCGGGACCCTGACAAGACGCTGTTGGCAGCGCTCGCGGGCGCCGACGTCGAGGAGAAAGTGGCGCTGCTGGATGCGTCGCGGATGCTGGCGGCGGCGGCTCCCGTGCGCGCGGCGGCGGTCGATCGTGATCCGGCGGTGCGCCGAGCGGCCATGGCAGCCGCCGGCGGGGTGGGCGAGCGCGGGGTGCCGCTTTTGGCAGCCGCGCTCGACGACACTGATGCCTCGGTGCGCGTGGCTGCAATGCGTGCGCTCGGCGTCGCGGCGACAGGGGCCGGCGGCGAGGAGGTGGCGGCCGCGCTCGAGCGCATTGCGCAAACCGGTGCACCGGAGGAGCGTGAGGCGGCGATGGGGGCGCTGGCCGGTGCGGGCGCGCCCGGCGCGGCGCGCGCGGGCGAGCTGATCGGCGAGACGCTGGGCCTGCGCAGTGAGGCCTTGCGGGGAGCGGCAGCGCGGGCGGCGGGTCGGCTTGCCGAGCTCGATGCAGCGCGAGCGGTGCCGCTTCTCGAGCGCGCGCTGTCCGACAGCGCCCACGACGTGCGCCGTGCGGCCACACCCGGGCTTGCGCTCGCCTACGCGCGCAGCTTGGAGCCGGCCGAGCTGGCGCGCCGGCTCGGGCACGCCGAGGACCGCGCCGCTCTGCGAGCCGCGCTGCTGGAAGCCCTGGCGCGCCAGGCCGCGCGCGGCGAGCGGGCCGAGGACGCGCGTCGGGTGCTCGAGCGGGTGGCAGCCGAGGGCGGCACGCTGGCGCGCTTTGGGGCCGCCATGGTGCGCGGCTTCGGCGGCGGGGTCGACGAGCTGGACGCGTTCTTGGCCGAGATCGCCGGCGGCTGAGGCCCAAAGGGCCTCAGCCGTCCGGGTCCGTTCCTGGGCCCCGGCTCCAGCCGGCATGGGCCTCGGCTCAATCCGGCGCGCGCGGGGCCTCGGCGAGGCCGATCCGGCCGTGCCGCCTCCAGCCCATCGCGAGCAGCCACGTTCGCGCTCGCTCCACCGGCGGGGGCGCCTGGGGTGGCGGGGCGAGCGCATCGCGCCAGCCGTCAAACCAGGGGCCCGACGAGCAGGGATCGGGCGGCCGCACGTGGTGGCGGTGTTTCTTGAAATTTTGCAGGACGTATACGAGAGCGTTGCGGACCGATCGGGGCGAGGTGAGAGCGCGCGCGTGGTAGCGCTCGCGGAGCACGCGGCCGCGCCGGCCCAGAACGCGGTTGATCGTACGGGCGATGCGGACGGCGAGGCCCTGCATGCCGCGCGCGAGCCGCCCGCGGTCGTCGGCTTCGACGATGAGATGAAAGTGATTCGACTGCGCCGAGAAGTGGACCACGCGGAAGGTTTGCTTGGTGGCGGCGGTGAACACGCGGCGCAGCACGCGGAACCGGTGGTGCCGGATGCTCGCGCGGAGGTCAGGCTGCAAGCGGAGCGTGACGTGGACCGGGTGGGCGCGCTTGTGGAGCGGTCGCGCTCGGTGCGGGACCATCCGGGGGCCGAGGCGTGAACGGGGCCGCCCGGCGCCCGGGCGCTTGCCGCCCCAGGTGCTCGGGAAGCGCAGGTCCTGCTGTAAGGGGCGCGCGTGTCGCTTCGGCTTCCGCCTCACGATGTGGCTCTCATTGCACGGCTTGACCTCATGCCTTTCACTTGGGCCCCCTGATCGCCGGCGTTGGCCGCCTGTCTTCACCGCGTCCCGGCGTGCTGGTTCCTCACACGCCGGGCCTCTTGATTAAGGGCAATGATTGTCCGAACAGAGGGAAAAGTCAAGACCGAAAAGCGAAAGCAGCAAGAAAAGCGGCGCTCGGAGCCCCTCGGAGAGCACATGACCCCGGAGCTCCCGGCCCTCGGCATCGGGGGCGGCGAGGCGGCGGGGTCGGCCTGTGAGCAGCAGCCGCCAGGGCCAGCTCGGGGCGAGCACCGCGCGGGCGGCTGGTCACAGGCCGTAGCCGGAAAAGAGGCCGCGCTGTGGGGAGCGAAGAACCGTCGTCGGGTCTGTGAGCGCGCTGGGCAGGCCCCTACCTGCGCCCAGCGACTTTCCGCGTGCGGGAGAGAAGCTTGTGGGCGGACGGTGACCGGCTCAGCCTCATCCCGTCTTTCCGCGAAGGCGCCGGTCACCGGCCATCCACAAGCGTGCAGGCCTGCCCCACGGCGGTCACAGGCCCGGCCGGCTCCCTTCGCAGGTCTGGTCGGCTGCGTATCCTGGGCTTGCCGCGGGCTACGACCTGGGGTGCCGGCTACGACTCCGGGGCGCGGGCTATGACCGGGGTTGCCGGCTACGACCCGGCGGGGCCCGGGCCTACGACCCCGGGGGCGCCGGCGGCGCCGCGCGCACAGCGCGCAGGAGCGCCAGCATCGCGTCGTGGATGGGGCCGTTCGAGCACACGATCTCGCCCGCGTCGGGGTGAAAGGGGCCACCGCGCCAGTCGGTCAGGCACGCGCCGGCCTCGCGGGCAATCACGCTGCCCGCCGCCAGGTCCCACGGCTGCAGCCGATACTCCCAGTAGCCGTCGAGCCAGCCGGCGGCCACGAAGCACAGATCGAGCGCGGCCGCGCCCAGCCTGCGCACGCCCTGGGCCCGCCGCTGAAAGGCTTCCCAATTGGCGAAATTGTTCTCGGGATTGTCCGCGCGGTCGTACGGGAATCCGGTCACCAACAGCGCGCGCTCGAGCGCGCCGGTCGAGCTTACGCGCAGCAGCTTGCCGTTCAAGGTGGCGCCGCCGCCCGCACAAGCCGCAAACTCCCAGCCCAGAGCCGGCGCCACCACCACGCCGGCCGCCAGCTGGCCGGCAATCTCGAGCCCGATCGAGACCGCAAACAGGGGCAGCCCATGCGCGAAGTTGGTGGTGCCGTCGAGCGGATCGACCAGCCAACGCCGGCGCGCCCCGCGCGCCCCGCGCGCGCCTGATTCCTCCGCCACCACCGCGTCGTCGGGGCAGGCGCTGGCGAGCGCGCGCACGATGCAGGCCTCGCTCTTGCGGTCGTACTCCGTCACCAGGTCCGTGCGTCCACTCTTGTAGCAGATGCCCACGCCCGCGCTCTGCACGGCGGACCAGCCATCCCGCAGGATGGCGGCCGCATCCCGAGCGATCTCGCGCGCGAGCAGCAGGGACTCGCCCGCCTCGCCGTTCACAAGTCGAGCCTCATGCAGGTCGCGCTCTTGCAGGCGCCCAGCGTGAACTGCGTCGACTGGCTGGCCGGCGGCTCGACCCGCGTCCGATCGACGATGCGGAAGCCGAGATGCTGCGCGAAGAAGTCGGAGGCGGTCTCGGTGAGCAGGTACAGCCGCCGCACGCCGCGCGCACGCGCCCGCTGCACCGCGCTGTCGGCGAGCATCCAGCCCAGGCCCTGCCCGCGCTTCTCCGGAATCACGGCCAGCGAGCGCAGCACCGCCACCTCGTCGTAGATCTCGAGCCCCACGCAGCCCACCAGCGTGCCCTCGTCGCGCAGGACCAGGAAGTTGCGCAGATGGTCGGCCACCCCGTCGGGCGGTAGCTTGTAGCTGCGCAGCAGCGCGTCGATGGCCGACAGATCGCCGGGCGTGGCCGGCATCACCGCGTCGCCCAGCGCGCCCAGGAGCTTGTCGTGCAGATTGTCGAAGCCGCCCGACGACATCGCGACCACCGTGTCGCCAGGGGCCAGGCGTTCGGACAGGTACTTGACGATCTCGTCGACGCCGCCGGCCGCCACCCGCGCCGGCACGCCACGGGCGCGCAGATCGCCGGCCAGACGCTCGGTATCCAGGCGCTCGCCCGCGGGCACTTTCTCGGGCTGGAAAAGGGGTGCCAGCACCACTTCGTCGGCGGCCGTGAGCGCATCCGCGAACTGGGTCTGGAACACGCTGCGGCGGCTCGAGGCCGAGCGCGGCTCGAACACGGCGACCAGCTTGCCGCTGCCGAAGCGCTTGCGCAGCCCGGTCAGCGTGGCCCGCACTGCGGTCGGGTGGTGCGCGAAGTCGTCGACCACGGTCACGCCCTGCGCGATGCCGCGCACTTCCTGGCGCCGCCTGACGCCGGCGAACCGAGACACGCCGCGCGCGATTGCGGGCGGCTCGAGGCCGAGCACGCTGGCCGCCGCCACCACGCCCAGAATGTTCTCGAGATTGTAAGCGCCGCTCAGGCCGGTCTCGGCCGTGCAGAACCACTTGCCGCCGCGCACGACCTCGAGCAGCGTGCGCCCCCCGGACCGCGTCTCCACCACCTTGCCCTGCCAATTCGCGGTCTGGTCGCTCATGGAATAGGTTTCGATCGGGCAGCGGGCCGCCCCTGCCACCTCGAGCGCGTCGGGCGAGCTGGCCGCCACGATCAACCGGCCGTCGACCGGGATCAGCTCGACGAAACGACGGAACGCGGCCTTGACCTCGTGGAGCGAGCGGAAGATATCGACATGATCGAACTCGACGCTGGTCATGATGGCGGTGCGGGGCTGGTAATGCAGAAACTTGGAGCCCTTGTCGAAGAAAGCAGTGTCGTATTCATCACCCTCGACCACAAAATGGGGCCCCTTGCCCAGCCGGAAGCTCGATCCGAAGTTGATGGGCACGCCGCCCACCAGAAAGCTGGGGTCGCGGTCCGCGTCGGCGAGCACGAATGCGAGCAGCGACGAGGTCGTGGTCTTGCCGTGGGTGCCGGCCACGACCACCGAGTGGCGGCCGCCCAGAAACAGCTTGGACAGCACGGCCGGAAAGCTGGTCAGCGCGAGCTGGCGCGTCTGGGCCGTCACCACCTCGACGTGATCGCGCCGGCACACGTTGCCGACCACCACCAAGTCGGGCTGCCAGTCCAGGTTCTCGGCCCGGAACCCCTCGAACACCGGGATCCCGAGCGCGGCCAGCTGCAGGCTCATGGGCGGATACACGTGCTCATCGGAGCCGCGTACGTCGTGGCCCGCGGTCTTGAGCAGCCCGGCCAGAGAGCCCATGCCGGTGCCACTGATGCCAATCAGGTGCAGCTTCATGCGGGTCGGAGCTTTCTGGGTAGCAGTAGACCCGTCGGGTGTCAACGTGTTAGGATCGCCTCGAGGAGAGAGTTGGCATGGCGGAGAAGCGCGAGCGGCGCGACCACTTTCGGGGCAAGCCCCGCCCGGGTCGGCGGGTGGAAGTGACCTACCGGGTCGTGGACGACGCCGGGGAGGAGTCGGAGCCGCACAAGGCATTCACGCGCAACATCGGGGTCGGGGGCGCCTTCATCGTGACCGAGGACCCACCCGCAGCCGGCTCACGGCTCATGCTCAGCATCCACGTGCCGACCTCGGACAAGCGCATCGAGCTGCGGGGCGAGGTGCGATGGATTGCGGACGGTGAGCTGGACGCCGTGCACGGCATGGGCGTCAAGTTTCACGGGCTCGATGTTCCGCAGTTGCTCGAGCTCAACGAGTATTTCACCTCGCTGACGAGCACAATGGACTTTGATTAGTCGAAAGTCGAAAGGCCGACCCAGGTTCGGCAGTCGCCTCGGTCCGATACTTTTGACTTTGAACTTTCGACTCACCTAAACGGATCGAACTTGTACTCGAGACCGAACGTCAGGATCACGTAGCTCGCCGAATAGGTTCCGTTCCCGACCACCGTATAGGAAGGATCGCTGATCGAGCCCCCGAGCGTGTGGGTCTGCCGCAAAAGAGAGTTTGTGACCGTGCGGTCGGGCATGTAGACGTAGGCCGCGCCCAGGTTGGCGCTGAGACCGTGGGCCTGCCAACCCAAGCCGGCCGTGAATCCAAGATGGTCCCAGGCCCGAAAATCCAGGCGCGTCCACTCGTCGGGCGCGGCCGCGCTGTCGTAGTACGATCCGGCGCGCAGGCTCCACAGGCCATTCGGCGACTCGAAGTTGTAGGCGCCGCCCAGACGCACGCTGTACGAGTCATTGTAGCGGTGCGGCGACAGGATCAGCGCCGGCTGCGGGCTCACACCGGTGGTCTTGATCTGGATGTCCTGCACCTTTGCGCTCCAGTTTTCCCACACGAAGTCGAGCTCCAGATCGCCGGCTTCGAAAGCGCCGCGACGGAAGATATAGCGGCCGCCGGCGCGCACGATCATGGGCAGGCCGGTTCGGAAGCTCGACACCACGGCGTACTGACCGTTGTCGTACATCGGCTTGGGTTTTTCGGGTGGGTTGGGGCCCGTGCTCGCGGTCGCGGTGCCCGATGCATCGATGTCGGTCGAGTAGCGCCAGTTCACGCCCAGCTGCCAATGCTCGTTCGGCGCCAGCAGCGCGCCCGCGCTCGCGGAAGGCTCGAACCCATCCGACACATCCAGATGCACGTCGTAGTCCCAGTCCGGATTTTCGTCGCCGCTGCGGGCCGCGGTCAGGTACGTGATCTGGTGGAACTTGAGGCTCGAGTAGACCCAGTGGAAGGCCGCGCCCACCGAAAGAAACTGCCAGGGCCGAAAGGCCACCGCGGCGGTGGGGTAAGCCACCAAGAGTTCGTGCTCGAGGAAGTCGTAGCGCTGCGGCGCCGGCGCATTGGCGCCGTTCAGTCGAACCGTGGTCGGAAACTTGGCCGATCCGTACGCGGAGGGACCGTACACGCCGGCCGCGAATGTCCACGCCCGGGTGCCGAAGTCGCTGGCGGCCAGCAGCATGGGCGCGAAAAAGGGCCCACCCGAGTTGGACACTTTCGGGAAGGGCTGGTTGTCCCAGGGCTGGCCGTTGGGCGGGTAGGTGCCAGCCCGCTGGAAGTCGGCGCTCGCGTTGATGATGTTGGCCGACACGAGAAGCCGCGTCCCCCGCACCCAGGCCAGGCCGGCCACGTTGTACTGAAGCGCGGTCAGATCGTCGGCCTTGGCCGTGAAGGCACCGCCGCGCGACAGCGCCTGCGCGCCGTTGTCCGGGATCTCCTGGCCGCCGGCCCAGGCCAGCTGCGGGATTAAGAGGATGACGATTGTGGCTGCCAGTCGGTTGCGCATGCGCCCTTGCTCCTTAAGTAAACCAGTAGGATGCTGATCGCGGCCGGCGTGACGCCCGAGACCCGTGCCGCCTGCCCGATCGAGCGCGGCTGCACCGCCTCCAGCTTTTCGCGTACCTCGCGCGACAGACCGGCAATTCGCCGGTAGTCGATGTCCCTCGGGATCGACTGCGCTTCCATGCGCTGCAGCCGTTCGGCTTCGGCAAGCTGGCGGCGCAGGTAGCCTTCGTACTTGGTGCGGATCTCGAGCCGCTCGCGAATCGCGGGCTGGTCATCGCCGCGCGCGAGCGCATCCATGCGGCGCTCGAACGCGCGCCAGTCCTCCTCGCCGACCAGGCCCACGCGGCGGCCCTGCGGGGTCAGCCGCTCGTCGGCATTGTCCTCGCGCAGGAGCAACCGAAACTCGGCGCGCGAGGTCAGCATGCGATAGGGCTCGCGGGTTCCGCGGGTGGTGAGGTCGTCGATCAACACCCCGATGTAGGCCTCGTCGCGGCGCAGGATGAGCGGCGGCCGGCCGCCCAGCGCCAGCACCGCGTTGATGCCCGCCAGCAGGCCCTGCGCCGCCGCTTCCTCGTAGCCGCTGGTGCCGTTGATCTGGCCGGCCAGGAAAAGGCCCGCGACCGCTCGCGTCTCCAGAGTCGGATGGAGCGCGGTCGGCTCCACCCAGTCGTACTCGACCGCGTAGCCGGGCCGCGTCATCTCGGCCCGCTCGAGCCCCGGGATGGAGCGCACCAGGAGAAGCTGCACGTCGTAGGGCAGCGAGGTCGAGATGCCGTTCGGATAGACCTCGATCGTGTCCAGTCCCTCGGGCTCCAGGAACACGTGGTGGCGCGGCTTGTCGGCGAACCGCACCACCTTGTCCTCGATCGACGGGCAGTAACGGGGCCCGGTGCCCTGGATCCGACCGGCATAGAGCGGCGAGCGGTCCAGGTTGGAGCGGATGATCTCGTGCGTGCGCTGGTTGGTGTAGGTCAGGTGGCACGACACCTGGCGCAAAGGCGGCCCGGCGCCCTGGTCGCTGGCTCGAAAC
>Ga0126376_10000506_pt1 | contig 19046 bp, 12 predicted proteins | sample PanSoiMetPlot_15_FD_92760 | JGI IMG/M metagenome (GOLD analysis project Ga0126376, IMG submission 92760) | Tropical forest soil microbial communities from Panama - MetaG Plot_15 | ecosystem: Environmental > Terrestrial > Soil > Tropical forest > Bulk soil | place: Panama | collected 2016-02-17
AAATCAAAACAGCCGATCCAGGTGATCGGCTCTCGCCAGCTTTTTTGCTGCCCCCTCGTTCAACGGCAGGACAGCTGACTCTGGATCAGCATATCGGGGTTCGAATCCCTGGGGGGCAGCCAATTTAGAATCAAGCACCTGCCTCACAAAAAGGCTCGCACAGAAGCATTCTCAGCAGGTATTGAAAAGGCGCAGGTTAGCGCACATGGTATCAAAGCGTACGGCACACTTATGGCACACCATCATTCGACAGGACCGCAAGATTGTCTAGCCTATTTCTTGGCGTTCCGTGTGCAGAGACCGTCAGCACGCTCACTGGAATCACAAACCAACTGCTGGCCACGCTCGCAACGAAGATTATTGATCACCTTTTGACGGAGCGTAGACTTCGCTATATTCCTGGTACCGAATTGGCCATGATCTACGATGCCTTGAGTGAGGTGGACTTGGCCTTTGAATGGCTCAACCGTGCCTTGCCCGGCAGGTCAATGAACCGCCAGTGCTTGGCTATTGGAAACAGGCCCTCCAACTCCGTTCTGAATGGCGATTCCATACGTGCCAGGATTGAAGATGGTTACAGGCCCTATGATCTGGCTGCCCCGTCTTAGTGGTGAGAACATTGTTGGGCACTGTGCATGGCGAGCACCCTGGCCCAGTCACCTGCCGCTGCGCTGGCCCAACCCTCCCCGTAAGCTGCCAAGGCTTGGCCAAAGAGGTTTCCAGTCCTGCGGTGCGCCAAGTCGGCTTGGTGGAAAAAGTGCTTAGCTTCCGGGTAATGCCCGAGATAAAGCGGCTCCCAGCCCAGTGCCATATACGTCGTTGCTACGGCGCGAAAGCTTCCGATCGCAGCAAATAAACGACGGGCACGATTGAAAGCAGCGGTCGCTTGGCGCAGTTCCACTGAGGAATCGTAGGTCCATCGGATGCGGTCAACCGGCGACGGAAGCTTAATCATCGCTTTGACAGCGAGATCGTGATAACTCCACCCCAATCCATACTGGGCCACTGCTTCTTCATACGGGTCGCGCAGCCGCCGCCAGCGCTCAATTGCGGATTGGTACAGAGCAATTGCTTGGTTCAATGACGAAACACTCTGATGAAGCCGCAGTTCTTCCGCATGGTTTTCTTCTCGCTCAGCGGCTACGCGATTTCGTCAGCAGCCATCGGCTTTCTTGGCACGTACATGAGCACAGAGTACTCAGGTTGTGGAACACTTACTTCGCCACTCCTGATGATCAAGCGGAGCATTTCCTCGGTCGTGGCTATAAATCCAAGGTGCTCAGGCCCCCAAGAGCCGTTCGGGCGGTCAATCCAGCAAACAATATTGTTGTGCTCATCGAGCACTCTGAGCACAACATCAACTCCCTTTTGATCAACTAGGAATTGAATATAAGCTCCCTTTGGCGCAAAAAACCGGAACTCACTCTGCTTCACTTTGCCAGAAACAGTTAAACGCCTGCCGGGCTGCAAAACCTCTTCGTTCGCAGTCGTCGCCTTCTGATTTTTGTCGGTTTCAGGTGTTTGCCCAAAGTTGGGCGTTATTGATGAGGCCAAGAAAAAGCATAGCCATCCGAAGATCAGTAGCCGCATAGGTACGTTCATCTTGGACAGGTAAGGCAGTGAAGGTGGGCCCCATCTCGATGCCCTGTTCTATGAGAATTGCCAAGCATAAAACGCACTACTCCCGCTGCACGTTTGCATTAGAGATTCGGTTATCTGCTCGATAGAGCCTATTTAGCAAAACGAAGTTGACGCTGCTGGCCCTTCTCTTTATAGCCTGGGTTTCAAGCAGAGCAACACTTCCTTTATTGAATCGCTTTGACGATTCGAAACCTGTTCTGCATTCAGGAAAAACTCTGACCATCCGGAACGCGGTTTTGTCACGTTCTGCCAGGGTGATTGCGCAATACCTTACAGGACAGGATGGCTGCATCTGCACTGAATGTAATTTGAATTCTTAATTTGAAACCGACCTCCAAGCGTCGCGTCAGTTTCTAATTCTCTGGCGTGTGCGCCACAGTCAGCTGGTAAGTGGCCGGACCGCGACCGGACTGGGGATTCCAAACCGCAATCTCAATCTGGTCTGCAGGGCTAAGCTTCCAATGGCCCGAACCGTAGGCGCCAGAAAAACCGGACACTATGATTTGAGTATCGGCCCAGCTTTTCACATCGAGTGTCACTTCGTCCCAATTCTGAGGGACCATGCGGCCTGCTGCCCATTGGGCGGTCTTGTCTCGGATTGCAAGGTAGGGGCTGTCTGCGTTCCTATACGGCGTATGCAGCCCGAAGCCTCTGCCTTGAATGACGATTGTCTGATCAGGCTGCGGCAACATAGAAGAGACCGAGGTGATCTCGATTGGATCTTCAGAGAGGGGTGCCAAAGAAACCGCCTTGGATCCTTGCATTCGCGCGAAGGACACAGTCAGCGCAGCAGCAATGGTGAAGATGATGACCGCAGCTGCCAGCGGGCAATAGCCGTTTTCGCGACCAGCAACCAAGCAGCGGTGTAGCGACGATGCATTTGAAAGATACTGACTCGAGGCATTCAGCAAGCCGTCCAGCCCTAACGGTGAATCTCGTGCTCGGGCTCTCGTCCACCCCAACTCTTCCATGGCTGGCACCATGTCAGGCTCGCCGCGACAAGTACCAACGGTTCCGCTATTGTGGATTGACGTTGCGTCGAACCCTCCTCTGGTGCTTTGTGGTGCTCGGGTGCTCCGATATATTGCAAGTACCCTTGAGTTAGAACGAGATTCGCAAATGACCACGCAGCAGCAACCCGTATTGAGCGTTGAGGTTGTAAGATGCTCGATGGGTCAGGATTCCAGAACATGTGTGGAAGTCCGGAACTTGCTGAAAACGCCGTTCACATTTGGCAAATTCATCTTGTCGCAAAAGAGGACCGAATCAACTGGTACCGCAAGTTGCTATCTGTTGACGAAATTCAGCGCAGCGATCATTTTTATCGTGAGAGGGATAAAGCGCGCTTCGTTGTGGCTCGTTCAGCAATGCGGATGATCCTCGCTGAGTACTTGCATGTGCCGCCACAAGAGCTGGCCTTCTCTTATACCGCAAAAGGCAAGCCAGAGTTTGTCTCCGACTTTAATGAATCCGGGATCAAATTCAACCTGTCGCATTCGCGCGACTTTGCTTTTCTCGCCGTCACGCAAGGCCTATGTGTAGGTGTGGATATCGAGTTTATCAATCATGAGTTTGCAGCTGACGATGTAGCTGCGCGCTTCTTTTCCCCGAACGAAATAAGCGCCTTGCGAGCTCTGTCCCCGGGCGAACGAGCAGGCGCATTTTTTGAGTGTTGGACGCGCAAGGAAGCATATATCAAAGCGACTGGTGAGGGTCTCTCTCTTCCGCTGGATAGCTTCGACGTGGCCTTCGGACCCGGCGTTCCGCCGGCACTGTTACGAGTGGAAGTTTTTCCGCAGGAGCTTTCGCGTTGGAGTATGTATAACCTTAGTGTGCCCCAGGGATATGCGGCAGCCCTTGTGGTCGAAGGCAAGCAGCATCAATTGCGGCAGGCGCGATGGTACGGCGACTCAACAATGAGTACTTGAGCACCTCTAGCTGCTGGGCGTTCAAAGTGGCCTTCGGCCCGAGTGTCTCGCCCGCGCTTCTCCGTGTGGCAGGCCATTCCGTCGAAGTGACGCGATGGAGCATGTATGACATAGAAGCTGGCCACGGATATAGGGCAGCGCTCGTAGTGGAAGGAAAAGGACATCAGTTATGCCACTTTCAATGGGAGCCAAATGTTATCTTGATTTATCAAAAGAGGACAAGTCCATCTGGCTTGTAACAACAGATCAGACACTGGAGTAAGATAGAGAAAACGGGATTTGCGGCGTGGATGCATGCCGCTTATACGCAAGAGAGAATCCCGTTAAAGGCCTGCGGTGGATATGATTGGCATCTGTTGACATTTATGAGATACCGTAGTTACCCATCCAGTTGGTGCATTTCCGAACGCTTGGAATTTACGAAGGGAGGCCTCATTTGTGAAACGCTCGGTTATAAAAAGTTCGCATAATTGTCCCGTTTGGGTCCTGATTGGGTTTCTGGCGGTCCAGCTGTCAGCGCAACAAACTGTGGCGGTTGATCCTTCTCCCAGCAGCGATCCCAAAGAAATCGTTCGGCGTTCATTGGAAATTGATAATCGGACTGCCGGGTTGGTGCGCAATTACACCTACCAGCAACGCGAAGTGAAGAAACATCTGGGCCGGCACGGTGAGGTTAAATCCAGTTACACGCGAACCTGGGATGTGACCAATCTCTACGGCGAACCCTACGCACGCCTTATTCAGAAGGACGACAAGCCTTTGACCGCAAAAGAAGAAGAGCGGGAGGAGGAGAAACTTGAAAAATTTGTCAGCAAGCGCAAGGGCGAAAGCGAAGAAGATCGTCAGAAGCGCCAGGCAAAGGAAAAGAAGGAACGGAATGAGGAGCGAGCATTTTTAGGAGAGGTCCTCAACGCTTACGATTTTCGTATTGCGGGGGAGGAAATAGTGGATGGACGTGACGTATGGGTCATAAACGCGACGCCCCGTAAAGACTTCCATCCGAAGCATGCCTACGCGAGTCTCTTCTCCAAAATCAAGGGCACGGTATGGATTGATAAGCAGGAATACACTTGGGTGAAAGTGGAGGGAGAAGCTATCGATACGATGCGTGTCGGCTTGATTCTTGCGCGTATCCATAAAGGAACGAGATTCAGCGTTGATCAAGTGCGATTGAACAACGAAGTATGGCTGAAGCGCCGCTTTTATCTGGAGGCCAGCGCTCGCGTGCTCTTGCTCAGTAACCGAGCGGTGGAACTGGAATACACATTTTCCAATTACAAGAAATTCGTTACCGGCACGAAGATTTTGCCAGGCGTACATGAAGTGGAACCAAAGTAAAGATCAGCAAGCGTCGAAATGACGAGCAGTATTGTCGGACATCATAATGAAACCAACCCGATGCAGATCAGGAGACAAGACAACTCGCCACCGAGGAGGAGTGATCAGCCGCAAGCAACTTCCCGCTGTCGGGATCGGCGCAATGCGCGAGGCTGAAGAGCCGGTCCTCTTCTCGGAACAGCAGGCCCTTTTCTTCCAGTAATCCAATCCCCTCCAGGACGTTTAAAGTCGGAGGCAAGGTCCTGAGCAAGTCCTCAACGCGTGTGGGCTTTTCAAGATGTTGCAGTAATGCTTTTCCTGTTGGTCCCACCCGATGTTCAATGACCGAACCAGAGCGCGAGTCGTACACAACATCTTCACTCTCCAAGAATAGCTTGGGGCGATCTTGAGGATCATTCCATCGCGCGCGCCATTCCCCAACTTTGGTGCGAAGTTGGTCAATCCATCTGACTGTGGCAGTGAAATATGGTGCTTCGACGTTTTCGTCCCTAAAATAATACGCCAGGTTGCTGAGATCGTCTGCTGCGAATGGGTAAATCAACGGATAGAAATCCAATGGCCGGAGTTTGAGCGCGTACTTGTCAGCTTGATAAAAGTAGGGACTAAAGCGGTCAAAGCGCACCGGGTAAGTCCCGGACGGGGGATACAGATGAGTGAGCAGCGGGATCACTTCGACATATTTTCGGTAAACTTCTTCAGGTTCGCCGGGAAATCCGACGAGCAAGTTCCAAACAGGCTCGACTCCATACAGCACGCATGATTTCAGGAGCTTGAGGTTTTGAAAGACAGTCGTGCCTTTCTTCATCAATTTCAAGGTAGTGGTTGCCAGCGCCTCGATTCCTGGCTGGATGCGGCGTACTCTCGCCCGCGCTAGCTCCGCCACATCTCGCTCTGTAAGATCGGCCTTAACATCATAGAAAATATCCATGTCCAGTGGAGTGTTGAGAAAAGGCAATACTTCCGTGAGGTAGCTTTTAGCCAAAATGTTATCCACACATACTAATCGGGGCACTCTGCCTGAGTATTTGAAGAGGGAGTCAAATAACTGGATTGCAAGCGTTGGCTTCATAGCGCGATATCCCATCGATTCGCCATTGAGTCCACAGAATGTGCAGTGCGCCCGCTCGCCCCACCAGCATCCGCGGGAGGTCTCGAAGGTCAGAACAGGTTTGATGTTTTGGTCAGTGAAGTATTCCTCCATTCTCTTTACGAATGGGCCATAATTCAGTTCAATCGGCGTATCAATATTTAATTCCTCGCCAATAGTCTGCCTTCCCTCGTGCGCTACAGGTCGCTCTTGGATGAAAATGCCGGGGATGCTCGAAACTTTTGACATGTCTTCCGAAAGGTAGTGTTCGATAAATTCCGGCAAGCTCCTGAGCGCAGGACCTGAAAATACATAATCAATGTCTTTGACTCGCTGTGCGATTATGCTTCCCATGGGAAACTCGCAATTTGCGCCCCCCATGATGGTGATCAACCCTGGAGTGCGCAGTTTGAGCTTCCTGGCCATAGCAAAGCTGGCGGTGTTTTGCATAAACATCGACGTAAATCCGACCAGTTGAGAGCGGTCGAGAGCGTATTTCGAAATCATTTTCTCCAGAAATTCGTCGATTCCCCGTTTCTTTTGTCTAATTAACTCTCGGAGCCGCCGCATATGGTGGGAGTGGGCCGGAAAATAGCGCCCGAAATACATGTCGCTGTTTTCTTCCAATTCCGGAAATGCCGTCTCTCGAAAAAACCAGTCTCCAAGCCCGGTGTTAAGAGACTCCATGGAATTGGCGATATAAGTGTAGAGGCCGGTATTCAGATATTTCGCGCAGTCATGATTCAAATATAAGATTTCTACGCGAACTCTTGACCCGAATCTCGACTCCAGGATGCTCTTGAGTTGTGTTAGCGCGATCGATGGTAAGGTAAGGTCTGAAAATGGCATGTTAACCAAAGAAATGGTGCACATTTGTATCTCCTCGACTTGGCGTGATCGTGATCGCCACTTACATCTTTGTTGTAGCAACTCTCGTTGAACCGGGCTGACTGAGCATGTGCTTCGTTGCCAACAACAATTACCGTTTCCTGTGGCCTGGCTCAAAGCATCCGGTCGAGCATCGGCCATCTTCTGTTTACCGAAATGGAAAGTTTTAGCGGGAGTTTTCCACAGGCTGTTCTTACGCCCCGCACACTATATGATCTTGAGGCCGTCTAAGTCAAGATTGGTTTTTTTCCAATACGAGATGGTGATGGACGTATGCTGCAGATTGGGAAAGGGAGCAGCCGCTAGGCGCAGAGTATTCCAACGTTCGCCTGCAGTCGCGAAACACGGGCCGTTAGGAGTAATGGCCTTTTAACAATTTGGGCCTATTTTGGAGCTATCATTAATCGACACAAACATGCTTGGGGGCATCATGGAGAGCACAAAAAAGAACGGAACCGCTGCGCTTATTGAGCTGATTCGTTTACCACTCAAATATCTGAGCGAAATGCGTCGCGATATACAGTATGGGTTGCGAGCGCTCATCAAGTCACCCGGCTTTGCGCTGGTCGGCATTATTTCGCTGGGGCTCGGAATGGGCTTGACAACCTTCGTGTACAGCTCGAAATGGAAGCTAATCTCTCGTGATCTGCCCGCGACTACGAATGCCAGACGCTTGGTGATGCCTGAGAACCCAGTGTCGTATTACTACATTGAGCAATATCGGAATGAGAAGAACTTGTTCACCGGGGTTGCAGCATTTCAAAACGGCATCCCATTTAACGTCACTTTCCAGAACGACATGAGTGCGAAACCGGAGCGCGTTTACGGACAACTTGTTTCACCCGATTATTTTGATGTGCTCGGTGTCCAAGCGCAGCGCGGACGGGTGTTAACCACTCTCCTTGACAGGCCTGGAGATGCGCCGGCCGTGGTGATCAGCGATCGTTTTTGGCGCAACCGCCTCAACTCTTCGCCCAACGCTGTAGGGCAAACAGTTCGGCTTAACGGGCAACCCGCAACTATCGTGGGAATCACTCCCAGAGATTTTAATGGCGCTCTTGCCATCAATCCGGCTGAACTGTTTGTTCCCATTACTGTCCCGACCGCGCTCGCTCCAGAGCTCGCGAACGATGTGCTGCATCAGCGCAATGCCAAGCAATTTCTTGCGATCATTTGCCTTGCGCCCGGGGTCACCTTGGAATCTGCAGAAGCCGGGCTCGACGTGATCACGCGTCATCTTGACGAACAGGATCCATCAGCTCGCCTGCAAGCCGACAAAGGCAGGCGTGTGACCTTACTTGCGGCAGGCACTATGGTGCCCATTCCCCGGAATTTAAAGCCGGTCGTGCTCGGATTCTATGTCGTGTTGATGGGACTGATCATGACCATAGCCTGCATGAATCTGGCAAACATGCTGCTTGCGCGTGGCGCCAATCGCCGAAAAGAACTTGCGATTCGCCTTTCAGTCGGGGCAAGCCGGTTTCGCCTTGTTCGGCAGATGATCAGTGAAGGCATTTTGCTCGCGCTGCTTGGTGGGACAGCAGGATTTGCACTCGCATATGCCATTGCGATATTGAACTCTCAATTCGCTCTGCCCACTGAAGTGCCGTTGGAAACCGATTTCACGCCGGATTGGCAGGCAGCCTTGTTCGTATTCGCCTTGTCGATCGTGTGCGGCATAGGGTTTAGCTTAGTACCCGCTCTGCGGGCAACGAAAGCGGATGTCACACCTGCGCTCAAAGAAGGTTCGGCGCTCCAGTTGCCCGGTCACCGCCGCTTCGGTCTTCGCAACTTGCTGATGGTAACCCAGATTGTTGGATCGCTGATGTTGCTGTTGATTACCGGCTTCCTGGTTGTCGGAATTGGTCAAATGAGTGAAATACAAACCAGATTCGATCCGCACACAATGTATCTTTTGTCCATCGATCCGCTGCGTGAGGGCTATACACCGGAAAGAGCGCAAGCTCTGTTCGAGAAACTTCCTGAGCGCCTCAAAAACGCAGGTGGAGTGCACAGCGTCACTCTAGCTGCGCAGCCGCCGTTTGCAGTCAAAGATGAAGATGGAAGTATCCAATTAACTGCAGAAGCCTCGCGAGTCCAGGTTGCGGCCTTCGAAGAAATTGTTGGTCGGGACTATTTCGCTGCTCTGAGCGAACCGATGTTGGCAGGCCGGGAGTTCACAGAACTGGATCAACAGAGCCAACCAGACGAATCGAAGACTTTGCCTGCCATACTCAACCAAAGTGCGGCACAAGATTGTTTTGGAAACGGTAATGCTATTGGGGAACGCATTAGGGATGCAAAGCAATCCTATGAAGTGGTCGGCGTGGTGCACGATTTAAAGAATGGCATTGGGCTCCGCCACGCGGTGATTTACTTACCGCTGACGCGGCTCGATTTCGCGCGCCCGCGAGCCACTGGTATGACGATTATGGTGCGATCAGATGCGGGAGCGGACGCGCTGGGCAGCATTCGGCGGGAGATAGCTTTCATTGATCCCAAACTGACCCTCTTTAATGTGCGAACCCTCAACGAGTACTTGCAGATTAGCCGATCCTCCGAGCGTTATGCTATCCATACCTATGGCGGAATTGGCCTCTTCGGCCTGATATTGGCTACAATCGGACTCGCCGGGGTTACGGCTTATTCGGTTGCGGCAAGGCGCAAGGAGATCGGAATTCGCATGGCATTGGGCGCACGAAAGGGCCAGGTGCTGCTGCTGGTGCTGCGCGAAGGCGGGGCTTTGGTGATCGTAGGAATAGTTTTTGGGTTTTTAGGCGCGTTTGCACTCGCTAAAATGCTCTCGTCGCTCACCAGCGTTTTTGTTGAGGCGCTTAAGGTCGGCACAGACGATCCACGCCTGCTTGTTGGCGCACCGCTGCTGCTGGCAGGGCTGGCGCTGCTCGCTTGTTACGTGCCAGCGCGCCGGGCGGCCAAGATCGATCCGCTCAAGGCGCTGCGTGAGGGGTAGAGCACCTATAAAAATTCTGCGGGTGGTATTTAAGATGATGCCTGCTCTCGCTTAAGATGCCGGAGCCCGTCGCCGTTTCTGCACCTTCAACAGTCTCGCAACAGGGACAGTGGTGCTCATTTGCCCGCTGGAATCTCGTGGTAATGGCCAACAGCCAGGCGCGTCTTCATATATTCACACGGAGCAGGCCATATCTAAAACATCCATCACTGGATTTGGCGGACAGTTTTCTGCGCCGCTGCGGCCATCGTTGCCACCAGTAACACTGACGCGGCGACCAGGAACATAAGTTTCAGACTTAGGGCGATCAATAGACCTGCCAAGGCCATCGAGATGGGCACGGTTCCCATTGCACCCAGGGTGAGCATGCTTGACACGCGTCCGCGAACAGCGGGGTCAATTCGCTGCATAATCCATGCGTCGATCTGGACGTTGGCCATCCCTGCGGCGGCTCCCATCAAGAACAATACGGCAGGGAAGCTCCACCGCCCGTGCAGGATTCCCAGCGATGCCAGCAGCAAGGCCAGCGCGAGGGCCACCAGAAGAATCATGATGCCTTGACGGCGGATCTTCCAGATTCCAGCCAGGAGCGCGCCGCAGAGGGCGCCGGCAGCCATAGAAGCGAACATCATGCCGAGCATAGCGGGGGATCCGAATTTGGTCTTCGCCACGAAGGCAAGCCCGAGGACCATCGGTCCGGCAAGACAAAAATTGATGCACACGGCCACTAGCATCAGAGAACGGAGCGGAATGTCCTTGCCCACATACCGAAACCCTTCCAAAATGAAGTGCCAAATTGGTTTCTTTACGCTATGCGCTGGCGGCGGGTCAGGAAGATGCAGCAGCGCGCCAATGATGAATAGGAAAGTTATGGCGTCGATAAAGAACGCCCAGGCAAGCCCCAGTTCTTTAAGAATGAAGCCTGCCGGCACCGGACCGACGATAGTGGCCAACTCTGTCCTGACCTCGGAAACGGATGTGGCCGCGACGAGTTGTTTCGATTTGACCAGATAGGCTATGAATGCCTGCCCCGCGGGGGCGTCGAATGCATCCGCACTCCCGAACGCAGCAGCAAGCGCGTACAGCTCCCACGTGTGCAAGAGATGGAGCCAGATCAGAAGACCAATCCCCGCGACCAAGATGGCACGCACCCATGCTGTTACCGTCATGATCCGTCGAGGAGAAATACGGTCGGTCAGCACCCCACCCATGAGCATGAGCGCAGCCCGGGGAATTGCTCCTACCATCATGATCGTTCCCATCGCGATTGCCGATCCAGTTTGCTGCAAAACGAGCCATGGCAAGGCAACAAAATAAAATTGGTCGCCCAGTAGTGAAAGAGTGCTGCCTGTAAAAAAGAGCCGAAAGTTGTGCTCCCGCAGTGGGTGTCGCGAAGACAAATCCGGTATCGGCGCGGCAACAGCCGCGGCCGCGACAGAGCACTCTTCTGTAGCTGCTCCTCTGGCGGCTTCCACACCGTCGCCTAGAATCGTTTTGGACCTCCGGTTCCGAACTGACTGACGTATTATCATGCTCGGCCGAACTATTGCGCAAGCTTCCCCGCTGAATCATTATTGTGCGCTGCTCCATTATTGGAATAGGCGCGCTCGCGCGCCGAAATTTACACATAACCCTGACTATGATTACACGTAACCCTGACTATGAAAGGCGCGATATTGTATTTCACAGACCGGTAATGGTACTCTTATCGCGCTCAAAAAGGGGTTACAGATGTGGAAATTGACGATTTGCAATATTTTGGAACGGCCCGACACGATTTGGGCCAGTTACTCAAAAGAAAAACAATTCAGTCGAAAGTAACAGAATAGTTACTCTAGCAGGCTGCGGAAAAACTGGTGAGAAAGGTGCTTTCATTTTCCCCTTTCATTGTAAGTAACGCTAAACCAGTTGTTTTCTGATGTTTTTGTGGTCTTGCAACGCTGCCTTATGCCCCTGCGAACACACCTCGGCCTCGATTTACACCGCTGGAGCCAAGGCCATGAGGTTCCACACCCGCACCAGATTGTAGGCGGCGCAGGCACCGGTGAAGAGCTAATCGATCTTGCAGACTCCGCGATGCCGCGATTTGCGGAGCAGCGCTATCGTTGTCAACCACGCGAAGCATTCCTCGATGCGCTTCCTCTTTCTTTGACTGACCGCGTAGCTAGGATGCCGCGTGGTTCGCCCATAAATCGCGCTCCGGCCTCGCCGTTGGTGATTATGCGCTACGTGGGGTGCCACCGGCAGATGGCGGCACTCGGCCACGAACCCAAACGTGTTCAGTCCCTTGTCTTCCCCCGCGGTGAGCCCTCGCGTGCCGGCGAGTTTCTCCAGCATGCACAACGTTGCATCCTGCTCCGCCGTTCCCATAGCCTTGAGCGCTTGGGCGTCGATAATCAGTCCATTGCGATTCTCCACCAGCAAGTTCCCGCTGTAGCTCAACTTCGACTCCTTCCCATCACTCCTGTGCGCCAGCAGCGCGTTTGGATCGGTTTTCGACTCATGCATCTCATTCGACCGCTTCTCTCCGCGAACGTTCACCGTGGGGTTCCCAGGATCATCCGGGGGCGGCGCGCTTGCATCCTGCTTGGGCTGAAAACTCTTCTGGCTGGCCCAGGCTTCCAGCATTGTGCGTCGACCATGAAGTGCTCGTCGCTGGTCAGACCCTTCGCACGCGCTTGCTCCACCAGGCACACCAGAAATTCCTTGACTACGTCAGCTTCCAGAAAGCGGCCACGATTTTTCGTGAAGGTGGTCGCGTCCCGCACTTCGTCAACGGCGTTCAGCCCAACGAACCAGCGGAACCGAAGGTTGCAATCCATCTCCTCCATCAGCAAGCGCTCACTGCGCACCGAGTACAGCATTTGCAGCATTTGGGCGCACAACAGCTTCTCCGACGGAATCGACGGCCGCCCCATTTTGGCGTACATGCTGTCAAACCGTTGGGACATTTGCCCCAGCACTATGTCCACCATAGCCCGGTTAGCGCGCACAGGATGATCTTTCTGTACCTGTGCCTCCGGTGACAAATAACTGAACACATGAACCTGCTGATGATTCACTCGACGCATACCCCTTCGTGGCCATAAGAAGTTTTGATTGTGGAGTACTTTTCCAGCAGCCTACTACATGAGTGGCAGTTCTATAGCCGAGATGGAAGACCAAAATGGAGCACATGCCATCAGAGTTAAACGAGCTGTTCGAAGCACAGGTGGCGAGGACGCCCGAAGCTGTGGCGGTGGAGTTGGAGGATCTTGCCCTGAGCTACGAGGATCTGAATCGGCGGGCCAATCAACTGGCACGTTATCTCCAAGAGCTTGGGGTGAGGCTCGATGCGCGGGTTGCGATCTGCATGGAGCGGTCGCTGGAGATGATCATCGGGATTTTCGCCGTGCTGAAGGCTGGAGGAGCGTACGTGCCGCTGGACCCAGGGTATCCGGTGGAACGATTGCAGTTCGTTCTGCAGGACAGCAAGCCGACAGTAGTGCTGACGCAAAGCCACCTGCGCGGTCTGTTTTCCCAGATAAGTTTCAGCCCGCCAATCTTGGATTTCAGTCACGCTGGAGAATGGAGTAACCAGCCGACCAGCAACCTGAAACGCACTGACCTTACGTTCTGGCATCTGGCTTATGTAATTTACACCTCCGGGTCGACGGGTGTGCCCAAGGGCGTGATGGTGGAGCATCGTGCACTGTGCAATCGGATCATGGCGCTCCAGACCCAATACCAAATAAATGCACAGGATCGGCTCTTGCAATTCGCACCAACCAGCTTCGATGCATCCGTTGAGGAGATTTTCTGCGCGTTGTTATCTGGGGCCGCCTTAGTGCTGCGTACTCATGCTTGGCTAGCGGGCGGGAAGGCATTTTGGGCCTTATGCGCGAGCCGGGATATAAGCGTTTTGGATCTCCCAACTCGTTTCTGGCAGCAGATCTTGGAGGACGGGGCGGTGAGAATTCCAAGGAGCGTCAGATTGCTCATCATCGGTGGCGAAGCTGCTGACCTCACAGCTTTGGACCGATGGTTCAAACGCAAAGACTACGATAAACCCAAGTTACTCAACACCTACGGTCCGACCGAAGGAATCATCGTCGCCTCAGTTCAGGAGGTAACCTTTGACACTTCTCACTGGCAATCCGTTGGGCGGCCGGTCACGAACACGCGGATCTACCTTCTGGACGTGCACGGACAGCCAGTTCCTGTGGGGGTAACAGGCGAGCTCTACATTGGAGGAGCGGGCCTGGCTCGTGGGTATCTGAATCTTTCTGATCAGACGGCAGAGCGGTTCGGTGTTGATCCATTTGCGGGCGAGCCGGGAGCGCGAATGTACCGGACGGGAGACTTGGGGAGATGGCTGGAGGACGACAGCATCGAGTTTGTGGGGCGGAACGATTTCCAGATAAAGATTCGTGGTTACAGGATTGAGCTCGGGGAAATCGAGAAGCGCTTAGCGGAGCACCCGGGTGTTCGTGAGGCAGTTGTCGTGGCCCGCGAGGATCATCCGGGCGAAAAACGTCTAGTGGCCTACGTGACCGCAGCAGGACCGCCTGCGGATGGCGCTACAGCGGCCAAAACTGAGGTTGAAGCGTTGCGCGCACATTTAATGTCGCTGCTCCCTGAATACATGGTGCCAGCGGCGTATATGCAGCTGGAGAAGCTGCCGCTGATGGCGAACGGGAAATTAGATCGGAAGGCGCTGCCAGCTCCAGATGCCGATGCCTACGTGATGCGGGGATATGAGGCGCCGGTGGGCGAGATAGAGACCATCATAGCGCGGATCTGGAGGGAGGTCCTGAAGCTGGAGGAGGTGGGCCGAAACGATAACTTTTTTGAGTTGGGCGGCCACTCGCTGCTTGCAGTAAGCGTGATTGAGGGCATGTGCAACGCGGGATTGCCGGTTGATGTGCCTGCCCTGTTTGCCGCCCCGACGCTGAAGAGTTTGGCGCAGGCGGTCGGTGACCAGCGCCGGACCGTAGCTGTGCCGCCCAATCTCATCCCGGAGGGCAGCACGGCCATCACTCCGGGCATGCTGCCACTGGTCAGCCTGAACCAGAGCGAGATCGACAAGATAGTGGACACCGTGCCTGGAGGAGCGGCGAATATTCAGGAGATTTACCCACTGGGGCCGTTGCAGGAAGGGATTCTGTTTCACCACCTGATCGAGAGAGAAGGAGATCCCTTCCTGACCATCGGCTTGCTGAGCTTCGACAGCCGAACGCGACTAGATAGATATTTGAAAGCGCTGCAAGCGGTAATCAACCGGCACGACATCCTGCATACCGCGATGGCATGGGAGGGACTGCGAGAGCCGGTGCAGGTGGTGTGGCGGGAAGCGAAGTTGCGGGTGGAAGAGGTGCAGTTGAAGGAGGATGGAGGAGATGCGGCGGAAGAGTTGTATAGGCGGTACGATCCGCGGCGTTACCGGATTGATGTGACGCAGGCGCCGTTGCTGAGTGTCTACGTAGCCCACGATCCAATTCGGGACCGCTGGCTGATGTTGTTGCTGCTGCACCATCTGATGGGAGATCACGCAACGTTGGAGGTAATGCAGGAGGAGATTCATGCGTATCTGTTGGGACAGGAGGAGCAGTTGCCGCCACCGGTGCCGTTTCGGAATCTGGTGGCAGAAGTGCGGCTGGGAGTGAGTCAGGAGGAGCACAAGGCATTTTTTAGAAAGATGCTGGCAGATGTAGAGGAGCCGACGGCACCTTTTGGGTTGTTGGAGGTGCTGGGGAGTGGGAGGGGGGTCGAGGAAGCGCGGGTAGAGCTGGATCCGAGGCTCGCGCGGCGGATTCGTAAAGGAGCACAAAGATTAGGAGTGAGTGCTGCGAGTATATGTCATGTGGCGTGGGCGCGGGTGGTTGCCCATGTATCGGGGCGAGAGGACGTAGTGTTTGGGACGGTGTTGTTTGGAAGGATGCACGGTGGAGCGGGTGCGGGCCGGGCGCTGGGACTGTTCATCAACACATTGCCGATACGGCTGCAGGTAGGGTACGAGGGAGTGAGAGCGAGTGTACAGCGGACGCACGGAGTGCTGGCGGAGCTGCTGCGGCATGAACACGCATCGTTGATGCTGGCTCAACGCTGTAGTGCAGTGAGCGCGCCAGCTCCGTTGTTTTCAGCCTTGTTGAACTATGTTCACACTACAGAGGCGCCGCAATCTCTGCCGAAGAAGGGACTGCTGGAGTTGAGGGCATGGGAAGGAATGGAGTGGCTGCGCAGCGAAGAGAGGAGCAACTTTCCGTTCATTCTAACTGTTGATGACTTAGGAGAACGTTTTGTCCTGTCGGCACAAACGGTAGCCTCGATTGATCCGCGGCGGGTATGCGAGTACACACGCATGGCGCTGGCCTCGCTGGTGGACGCGCTGGAGGAGGAACCGGGCAGGGCGGTAAGCAGGGTAGAGGTATTGCCCGCAGCGGAGCGGGAGCAGGCGCTTTATGGATGGAACGACACGAGGAAGGATTTTTTCAATCAAAAGTGCGTGCATGAATTGTTTGAGGAGCAGGTGGAGAGAACGCCGGAAGCAGTCGCGGTGGTGGATGGAGATGCCACGTTGAGCTATGGCGAACTGAACCGACGCGCTAATCGGCTGGCCCATCATTTGGGCCGGTTGGGAGTGAAGCCGGACACGCGAGTGGGAATTTGCGCTCAGTGTGGCTTGGACGTGACGGTGGCGTTGGCAGCCGTACTGAAAGCGGGAGCTGCGTGCGTGCCGCTGAATGCCACCTATCCCAGCCGGTGGCTGAATTTCATATTGCAGGATAGTGGAGCGAGTGTGTTGCTGACCCAGGCGCATCTGCGGCAGCAATTCGTGGGAGCGGCCCCGTTGCGGCTGGTGGATTTGGGAAATAGTGGTGAGTGGGCGGGGGAGCAGGAAGGCAATCTGGAGCATTGGCGGAGCAGAGTAAGTCCGGAGCATTTGGCGTATGTAATCTACACGTCAGGTTCTTCGGCAGAGCCAAAAGGAGTGATGGTTACACACGACGGAATAGTGCGATTGGTGCGAGACCGGGAATATATGCCGTTAGGTTGTGAGGATGTGATAGGGCAACCGCTGAGTACATCGTTTGATGGGGCGATCTTTGTGATGTGGACAGCCCTGTTGCGGGGTGGGCGATTGGTACAGATAGAAAAGGACGAGTTGCTAAATCCAGCGCTGCGACAAGACGTCCTACGCAAGAAACAAATCAACATGCTATTCGTGACCACAGCGTTATTGGATCAGATTGCGCGGGCTGGTGGAGAAATGTTTGATGGTCTGCGATACCTGTTGTTTGATGGCGAAGAGGTTGACTCGGGCTGGGTAAGGAGAGTTCTGCAAGAAGGCAGGATAGAACACTTTTGGCACGTGTACGGAGCAATGGAAACGGTGAGCTGCCGCAGTTGGCATGAGGCGAGGATGATAGAGGAAGGGGTGAAGACACCTATTGGCCGGCCAACGGCGAACACGCGGATATACGTATTGGACGCGCGAGGAGAGCCGGTGGGAAAGGATGTGAGAGGTGAGCTGTATATCGGCGGAGCGGGATTGGGGCGAGGCTATTTGAACCGGCCGGAGATGACCGGCGAAAGGTTTGTACCCGACCCGTATGGTGGGGAGCCTGGAGGACGGATGTACCGGACGGGGGATATGGGGAAGTGGCGGGAGGATGGCGTACTGGAATACGTAGAACGAGCGGACGAGCAAGTCGAGATTCAGGGATATCGGATAAAGCCGAGAGAAATCGAGGCTCGGATGAAGGAGTATCGCCAAGTAGAGGACGCAGTGGTGGTAGTGCGGGAAGATGTGGCCGGTGAAAAGCATTTGGTGGCGTACTACACGGTCGCGAAAACAATGAACGGAGGCGACGAGAATTGGCTTCCGCTACATCTGCCATATTGGTATCCGAACAGCGGGAAAGTGGCCAATGAGAACGAAAAAGACTATGCAGAAATCGATGTTGTAGGAGTGCGGGAGCTACGGGGTTATTTGTTGGAAAGAATGCCGGAGTACATGGTGCCCACGGCATATGTGCTTCTGGAGCAAGTCCCCCTGACTGCGACCGGAAAAGTTGATCTTAAGGCGCTGCCCGCGCCGGACGAGGAAGCAATGGGACTGCACCGATATGAAATGCCCGAAGGGGAGATCGAAACAGCAGTAGCGGGAATCTGGGCAAATGTGTTGAAAGTAGAGCGCGTAGGGCGGCGCGACAACTTTTTTGAACTGGGGGGGCGTTCGTTGCTGGCCGTGCAAGTGGCCGCGCGCGTACGGCAGATTCTGGATGTCGAATTGACCATTCGCGATATTTTTGAGCATTCCACCCTTAGCTCCCTCGCGGAGCAAATTATCAATTTGAAACTCAGTACCTTTAGGTCTGAGGATTTAGTGCAGTTGCTGAAGGAAATAAAATCTCAACCAAGCATTGATTAGTTGCACTACAGTAGTGACTTTTCTTCAACGTTGGGATGGAACATCACAATGGAACACTCAACGCTTGCCGGATTAACAAGCAGTGAACGAGAGCGATTGTTGAAAGCTGCACAAGCTCGCTCGATCAGCAAGGCCACCAAGTTTACTCCAATCGCGGTCGCGACAAATCGAGAGAATTTACCGTTATCGTTTGCGCAGGAGCGAGTGTGGTTTCTGGCGCAGATGGAGGGAGGGAGCCAGACCTGTCATATTCCGCTGGGACTGCGGTTGTGTGGCAGGTTGGATCGGAGGGCGCTGAAACGGGCCCTGAATCGGATTGTGGCGCGGCATGAAGCGTTGCGCACGACCTTCGCGGCGGTAGTGGGAGAGCCGCAGCAGCAGATCGGGCCGGCGGAGGGGAGCGGATTTGATTTGCTGGAGCGCGACTTGCGGCAGGCCGGGGATGCAACGGGTGAGTTGCAGCGGGAGATGGCGGAGGAGGCTTGGGCAGAGTTTGATTTGCAAGCCGGCCCGTTGATCCGGGGGCGGCTGATCCTGGTGGGGGAGGAGGAATATTGGCTGCTGATTACCATGCACCACATCGTGTCGGACGGATGGTCAATGGGGATGCTGTTCGAGGAATTGAGTGTGTTGTATGGAGCATATGTGCGAGGGGAAGAAGACCCGTTGCCGGAGTTGGGGGTGCAGTATGCGGATTATGCGGTGTGGCAGCGGACGTGGATCGAAGGTGAGGTGCTGCAGCGGCAGGCGGAGTATTGGAGGAAGAACCTGGAAGGAGTG
>Ga0126376_10000507_pt1 | contig 19046 bp, 18 predicted proteins | sample PanSoiMetPlot_15_FD_92760 | JGI IMG/M metagenome (GOLD analysis project Ga0126376, IMG submission 92760) | Tropical forest soil microbial communities from Panama - MetaG Plot_15 | ecosystem: Environmental > Terrestrial > Soil > Tropical forest > Bulk soil | place: Panama | collected 2016-02-17
AGCAGCGGCAAGAAGATCCTGGTCACTGGCGGCGCCGGATTCATCGGCTCCTTCGTCGTCGACCAGCTCGTCAAGACTCGCTCCATCGATCCCGCGTCGATCGTCGTGCCGCGCAGCCGCGACTGCGATCTGCGGCAATTCGAGAACGCCCGGCGCGCCGTGCGCGGCTGCCGCGTGGTCCTGCATCTGGCCGCGCAGACCGGCGGGATCGCCTTCAGCCGCAGCCATCCGGCCAGCCAGTACTACAACTGCGCCCTCATCAACCTGCATGTGCTGGAGGCAGCGCGCCAGGAAGGCGTCGAGCAGTTCGTGGCCGTCGGCAACCTGCTCGCGTACCCGGCCGCCGCGCCCTCGCCCTTGCACGAGGAGCTTCTGTACACCGGGCCCATCGCCGCGACGCACCTGGGGATCGGCCTGTCGAAGCTCGATCTGGTGGCGATGGCCGAGATGTACCACCGCGAGTACGGCATGCGCGTGTCGGTGCTGCTGCCCGCCAACGCGTACGGCCCGCGCGACCGCTTCGATCCCGAGATCTCGCACGTGATCCCGGCGACCATTCGCAAGTGCTTCGTCGACGCCGAGCTGGTGGTGTGGGGCGACGGCTCGCCCACGCGCGACTTCCTCTATGTAGAGGATCTGGCCGAGGGCATCGTGCTCGCCGCGGAGAAGCTCGAGGGCTTCGAGTGCGTCAACCTCGCCTCCGGCCGCGAGATCAGCATCCGCGACCTGGTGACGCTCATCGCGCGGCTCACCGACTTCACGGGCGCGATCACGTTCGACACGAGCAAGAGCGGCGGCGACCCGCGGCGGGCCGCGAGCACCGCGCGGGCCGACCGTCGGATCGGGTTCAAGCCGCGCTTCACGCTCGAAGAAGGCCTGCGGCAGACGATCGAGTGGTACAAAAAGACGGAGCGCCCGCGGTGACGACCGGCTCCGGCTCGGACTATATCGTGCAGATGCAGCCGTGGCTCGGCGAGGAAGAGAAGAAGGCCGTCGTCGACTACCTCGACTCGGGCGGCTGGCTGACCGAGTTCCGCCGCACGCGCGAGTTCGAGCAGGCGCTCGGCGCCTACATCGGCGCCCGGCACGTCTCGGTGGTCATGAACGGCACCGTCAGCCTGTTCGCGGCGCTGGCGGCGCTCGGCATCGGCGCCGGCGACGAGGTGATCGTGCCGGATCTCACGATGATCGCCTCGGCGAACGCGGTACTCCTCACCGGCGCCACGCCGCGGTTCGTCGATATCGAGCGCGCCACCCTGTGTCTCGACCTCGCCCAGGCCGAACGCGCCATCACGCCGCGCACGAAAGCGATCATGCTCGTCGCCTTCAACGGCCGCGCGCCCGACATGGACCGCGCCGTGGCGCTCGCGCGCGACCGCGGCGTGTTCCTCGTGGAGGACGCGGCGCAGGCGCTCGGCTCGCGCTGGCGCGGCCGCCACCTCGGCACGTTCGGCGCCGTCGGCAGCTTCTCCTTCTCGAGCCCCAAGGTGATCACGACCGGCCAGGGCGGTGCCTTGGTGACCGACGACGACGCGATCATCGCGGCGATTCGCAAGATCAAGGACTTCGGCCGGCTGCGGGACGGCGTCGACGAGCACATCGCGCTCGGCTATAACTTCAAGTTCACCGACCTGCAGGCCGTCATCGGCCTGGCGCAAATGACGAAGCTCGACTGGCGCGTCCAGCGAAAGAAGGAGCTCTTCGCGCTCTACCGGGACGAGCTCGCGGACGTTTCCGAGGTGACCTTCGTCGAGACGAACCTCGGCGAGACCTCGCCGTGGTTCATCGACGTGCTGGTGCCGGATCCGGCGGTGCTGCGGCAGCGCCTGCACGAGCGCGGGATCGGGTCGCGCCCGTTCTATCCGCCGATCCACACGCAGGCGCCCTACCGGCTGGCCGAAAGCTTTCCCGAGACCGAGCGCGCCTCGCGCCAGGGGCTCTGGCTGCCGTCGTCGTCATTCCTGGAAGACCGCGTCGTGCGGCGGATCTGCGACGAGATCCGCGCGTTCTACCGCACGGGCGGGCTTGTGTCGGCGTGAAGCTGCATCTCGGCTGCGGCCGGCGCTATCTGCCGGGGTTCGTCCACGTCGACCTGGCCGATCTGCCGCACATCGATCACCAGAGCGACCTGCGGACGCTGCATATGTTCAAGGACGAGACGGCGGATCTCATCTACGCCTGCCACGTGCTCGAATACTTCGACCGGATCGAGGTGCTCGACGTGCTGCGCGAGTGGCACCGCGTCCTCAAGCACGGCGGCGTGCTGCGGCTGGCGGTGCCGGACTTCGAGGCATTGACCTCCGTCTACCGGGCGTCGGGCAACCTGGCCTTGATCCACGGGCCCCTCTACGGGCGCATCGAGATCCCGACGGCGAGCGGCCCGCAGGTCCTCTATCACCGCACCGTGTACGACTTCGACAGCTTGCGATCGACACTGGAATCGGCCGGCTTCCGCCGCGCTCGTCGCTACGACTGGCGCCAGACGATCCACCGGGACCACGACGACTTCTCGCAGGCGTACATTCCCCACATGGACAAGGAGCACGGCGTCCTGATCAGCCTAAACGTGGAGGCGGACAAGTGAACGAGCTCGGCGCGAAGGTCTCGCTGATCATCCCGACCCTGAACGAGGTGGGCTCGATCGAAGCCGTGCTGAACGAGGTGCCGCGCGACATCGTCGACGAGGTGCTCATCGTCGACGGCCACTCCACGGATGGCACGCCGGAGCTGGTCAGGCGCCTGGGCTTCGCGGTGATCCAGCAGCCGGGCCGGGGCTACGGCGACGCCATCGCGACCGGATTCAAGCACGCCGCGGGTGACATCATCGTGCTCGCCGACGCGGACGGCTCGTACGAGCTCGCCGACATCCGCCACCTGGTCCAGCGTGTCCGGGAGGGCGCCGATCTGGCGCTTGGCTCGCGCTATCTGCCGGAGTCCGGCAGCGATGACGATACGCTCGTCCGCTACGTCGGCAACAAGGCGTTCACGTTCATGTTCCGCGCGATGTACGGCGTCGAAATTTCCGACGTGCTGTTCTTCTATGTGGCGATTCGGCGCGAGGTCGCCGCAGCGATCACCGCCAGTTCATCGGGATTCGAATACATCCTCGAATTTCTTATCAAGGCCGACCGAGCTGGATTCAAGTTCGCCGAAATTCCTTCAGCTGAGAAGGCGCGTACTGCGGGCAAATCGAAGGTGAATGCGTTTCGCGATGGTTTGCGGATGCTCTGGTGCATGACGCGCGCGAAGCTGCGGCGCGACGGCGGCTTCTGAGGGCATGACCCGAGCGGCGTCGACCGAGGATCGCCTCGGTCGGGAGATCGAGCACTTCGACTCCGTCGCATCGCGGGACACCGAGGCCATTCTCGGCTGGAGCTCGCCCGTGGGCCGCGTGCGCGCTGATCGGCGGGCGCGGCTATTCGTCGCCACCGGAGGCATCACGCGCGGCACGCGCGTGCTGGAGCTCGGCTGCGGCACCGGCGAGTTCACCCGACGCGTGGCTCCATCCGGCGGCGAGGTGGTGGCCCTCGACATCTCGGGTGATCTGCTGGCCAAGGCGCGCGCCAAGGTCGGCGCCCGGGCACGGTTCGCCCGCGGCAACGCCGAAGTCCTCCCGTTCCGCGACTCCGCCTTCGACGTCGTTTACGGCTGTTCCGTCCTCCATCACCTCGCCGTCGAGGTGGCGCTGCGCGAGGTGCGTCGCGTGCTGCGCCCTGGGGGCCGGCTCGTGTTCTCGGAGCCCAACCTGGCGAATCCTCAGGTGCTGCTGATGTTCAAGTGCGGCGCGCTCAAGCCCTGGTTCGGCGTGTCACCGGACGAGATGGGATTCACGCGCCATGCAATCACGCGGGTGCTGCGGCGAATCGGCTTCCGGCGCTTCGCGGTGACCCACTTCGATTTTCTCCATCCGGCGATCCCGGCGTCGCTCCTGCCGTACCTGGAGCCGGTAGCCGAGCGCATCGAGCGCCTGCCGCTCCTACGCGCGATCTCGGGCTCGATGCTCATCCACGCAGAGCGCTGAGGCCAGCGTGAGCAAGCCGCCGGGCCCCGCCGACGCGTTCTACCCGCGCCCGATCGAACTGCGCGACCTGCGCCGGGGTGTCGTCCAGGTGCGGGACCTCGGCGAGGGCGTCGAGGTCGTCGTGATCTCGACCGGCGACGAGCTCCACGTGTTACGGGAGATCTGCCCGCACATGGGCGGCCCGCTGGGCGAGGCGACCTACTGCGCGAAGGACGACACGCTCGAGTGCCCCTGGCACGGCTACGTGTTTGACCTGGCGACGGGTGCGCTCAAGGACAATCCCAACGAACGGATCATGGCGTCGCTGCGTGAGCCGACCGCGTCCTTCCGGCCCGACTGCACGCCGCGATACGCGCTGACCCTGCTGAGCTACACCGTAGTGGGCGACCGGGCGTACGTCAGCCGGAGGCGAGGCCGAGAATGAAGTACAAGTTCACGCTCGAGTACGAGATCGACACGCCGCTGGCCATCGCGGTGGCCGTCTACCTGGACGCCGAGCACTACGTGTTCCTCCACAAGAAGTACTCGGATACGTACGAGGTGCTCTGGCACGACCTGCCGAATCGGAAGATCTTCATCCGCGAGAGCTGGTCCCTCTTCGGCTTCCGGCTCGGCCAGACCTGCATGACCGAGTACATCCCGCCCGCGGAGCTCCTGAACTACGACATCAAGCCGCATCCCTGGTGGATCCCGAGCATCCATCACGTGATTCGGACCACCACGCGCCTGGTCTACACAGAGATCCCCGAGCGGAACTCGACGCTCAGCACGCTCGAGATGGAGCTCGACATGCCCTTCTGGCTCTATCCGTTCCGGCGCTGGATCCGCAAGGCCATCGAGCGGCTCAAGATCGAGAAAGACCAGCAGGACATCGACATGATCGAGCGGCGGGCGCGCCTGTTCGGGCGCGAGAACAACGCGGTCTACCTGGCCGATCATCAGTTCATCCTCCACAAGGAGGAATACCTGCGGCACTTCGGGCCCAACTCCAAGCGACTGATTTCCGCCGACTGACTTGGACGCTCGTCCGCTCGCGGAGCGCCGTGGCGTGACCGAGGTCGCGCTGTTCGCAGGTGTCGTGGTGCTTTACGGCTTCACCTTCTCGTCTGTCCCTACCGCAGACGGCTACTGGTACGTCGACCAGATTGACAAGCGCATCTACAAGGACATCCTGAACGCGACGTCGGCCGGGACGCAGGTGCTGATGTACGGTCTGCGGCGGCTGTTCGACCTCCTGCGCGTGCCGGTCTCGACGCTCGCACTGATCCAGGCCGTCAACGCTGCGGTGGCGGGCGTCGGCGTGGTGGTGCTCTATCGCACGCTTCGCCTCATCGGTGGCTGGTTGCCGAGCGTCGTCGGCGCGGTGCTACTGGCTGTGTCGTTCGGCTACTGGTTCTTCGCCAACGGCGAGCGACAGCACCTGTCGCTCGTGGTCCTGCTGGCGATCTTCGCCGGTCTCGTCCGGTCGCGGGTCGGGGTCGGCCCAGGCTCGTTATTCGCCACCGTCGTGAGGCTCCTGAACGCCGCCATGAGGTGCCTGAGCGTCGTCGCGGCCACGAGGCTCCTGAACCCTGTCGCGTTCATGGGGCTCGCGAACGGCGTCGCCGTGGCCCTGCGCCAAGAAAACTTTCTGTTCGGCTTCGCGGCGGTCTCGCTCCTCATGGTCGGCCGGCCGTGGCGCGCGGGCGTGAGGGACGCGGCGATCTATACCGCGGCCGGATCGGTCGGTACACTTGTCTGCTCCGCGCTACTGGCACTGTTCGCGGTCTTGAGCGGCACCGACACGTTCGGCGAGTACCTCCGCTACTACTTCGGCGGCTGGCTCGTGGACTCGGTCGGAGGCCAGCAGGACTACCAGGCGTTCGAGCACGCGATGCGATTCGACGTCCCGCGGGTGATCAAGGGTCAACTGACCGCCTTGGCGGCCGGCACCCAGGTCGTGTTCGACACGGCGCGCGGCCTGGTGGCGCTGAGCCAGCGCAAGGTCGCCGCGCTCGTCGCGTTGACCGCGCTCGCCGGTGTCCTCATGATCCTCCTGGCGGCGGACCTCTGGCGGGCGCGCCGCCTCGTCCGCGGCCCTCGTCTCGCCGTGGCCGTCGGCTGCGTCGTGTGGCTCGTGGTCTACGCGGTCCTGCACGCGCGGTTCTGGCCGACGGTCACCAAATATCAGGTGGTCTCGCTCCCGCCGCTCATACTTCTGCTCATGCTCGGAACGCTCGCCAGGCCGGCGGAGGACGATGACGCAGCCGGATCGTGGCGGCGCGGCGTGTGGTGCGCCCTCTCGCTCGTGCTCGTCGTCTTCGTAATCAACGTATGGGCGGGCATCCGTCCCTGGTACCAGTACGGCCAGTTGAAGGAGCGCCTCGCCGAGCGGAGGGATCGCGAATTCCGCCAGACGGACCTCTTCATCTCAACCGAGTCCGGCATCGACCGGATCTTCGATCGGGTGGGCGAGCACATCCATGTCAAGAACGCGCTGATCAAGACGACCGACGACGAGGTGTTCAGCGCGATCACCGAGGCGATCCGCGAGCGGCTCGACCAGCAGCAGCGCGTGTTCGTCTACAACTTCGTGCCGAGCCCCTACTCGCTCATCGGTATCAACCAGGCATCCACACGGGGGCCGCGGCCGCTCACCACGCGGGACTTCGACTCGTTCTTTGCCAGGCTGCAGAAGACCTACGCGACGCGCCAGGTGTTCGCGTACTGGGAGGAGGGCAAGGCCCCGCTCTATCTCTTCGGCGACCGGCTCGAGCCGTTCTGGGAGCTCGCCAAGTGAACTGGAAATTCTTTGTGGTCGAGCGCTTGCACGACGCCTACGGCCTGGTCAATCGGCTGGGCGTGCTCGACAACCCGGTGATGTCGGATCTCTTCGTCCGAACGTACTTCGCGTACAAGCGTCTGGGCGATCCGTTCGCGACCTTGACGCGCCGGCGTCCAGACCTCTTCCGCGGCGGCCACATCCTCGATGTCGGCGCGAACATCGGCTACACCGCGGCAGTGTTCGCCCGGGCGGTCAGCTCGGGCTTCAAGGTCTTCGCGTTCGAGCCGGATCGTCGCAACTGCGAGCGACTGGCTCGGACGCTCCGGCGACTGGGATACGCGGACCGGTCCGAGGCGGTGCACGCGGCGGTTGGCGCCGCCGACGGCACGATCGGGATCTGGCAGAATTATCGGCACCACGCCGGTCATCGCGTCAGCACCGACATCTTTCGCGCCGAACGGGGGGTGTCGGCGACTGACCGGGTGCCGCTGGTGAGCCTCGACCGCTTCGTCCGAGACCGCGGCCTCGCCGGCGCGGTGCGCTTCATCAAAGTCGACGTGGAGGGTTACGAGTCCGCCGTCTGCGAGGGGATGAAGGAGACGCTTCGCGCTAGTCCCGACGTGTGTGTGGCCATGGAGTATGCGCCGGTCCAGATCCGCGAGCTCGGTCTCGAGCCGGCGGCGCTGCTGGACTTCTTCCCGGCGCAGGGTTTCGTCATCCACGCGCTCGGCGAGCACGCGACGATCGAGTCCTTCGACGCAAGGCACCCGGAGCGACACCTCGGCGTCCGCGGCTACGTCGATCTGGTCTGCGCGCGGCGCCGGCTGGCCTCCTGAATCGCCGCCGTCCCGGGTGATCTGAGGAAAGAAAGAGCGGGACAACCCCGCGGGCAGATCCGCGGTCGCTTCCCGAGTGCGCGGCACCAGAAGTTGACAGGGGCCCGCGATATGTTCAATTATTGAACGCTGTCGATGAAACCCGCCCAGGCCCGTGATCTGGAGATCCTGACCGCGGTCGACGAGGGAGGTGCCTTCACCCAGCGGGCGCTCGCCCAGCGGCTGGGCGTGGCGCTGGGGCTGACGAATCTCTATCTCAAGCGCCTGAGCCGCAAGGGCTACCTGAAGATCGTGGAGTTCCCTCGCAAGCCGGCGACGCGCAAGCGGCTCCGCTATTTGCTGACGCCCAAGGGCATCAGCGAGAAGACGCGGCTCACCTACGAGCACATGAGCTACGCCCTCAACCTCTATCGCCGGACGCGCGAGACCCTGCGGCACACGCTCGCCGAGCTGGCACCCGCCGGCGCCAAGCGGATCGTGCTCTGCGGGACCGGCGACGCCGCCGAGCTGGCCTACCTGACCCTGAGAGAATTCGGGCTCGAGCCGGTCGCCGTCTTCTCGGCGCAGAGCGGCGCCGACTTCCTGGGCTATCGCGTCCGGCCGCTCGCCGAGCTGGCCCAGGAAGAGGTCGACCGGATCATCGTGGCCACGTTCGAGCGACCCGAGCCGGTGGTGGCCGAGCTGATCGCCCTCGGCGTGCCGGCCGCGAAGCTCGTCACCCTTCGCCGCCTCGCGCCCGAGGCGCGCCCGAATCTCCGGTGATGCCGCCGGCGCGAGGGATTCGACAGCTCGCCTGGCTGGTGCGTTGGCACCTCGCGCCCCACTGGTCGGCAGTCGCCCTGCTGCTCGCCAGCGGCCTTCTCGCCACACTGCTGGGCGCGCTGCTCCCCGTGCTCATGGCGCCGATTCTCGATCTGGCGCTCGGCCACCCGGCGACGGCGAGCGCGGGGCGGATCGGTCTGGGCTCTCTCAGCCTGCAGAACCTCGGCGCAGCGTTCTTCCAGTGGCTCGGCATCTCGGCCGTCGCGCGCCCGTTCGCAGTGATCCTCGTGCTGTGCGGCCTCTATGTCGCGGTCGGACTGCTGAAGGCGTGCATCGACTTCACGAACTTCCTGCTGGCGCAGTGGATCCGCATCCGCGCCACCACGGGGATCCAGCGCGATCTCTTCAAGCACCTGATGGGGCTGTCGATGTCGTTCTTCAACCGCCAGCGCCTGGGCGAGCTCGTCTCGCGGGTCGAGAGCGACACGCGCTCGGCCACGAGCGGGCTGGAGATGGTCGTGAGCTCCGCGGTGACGGCGCCGCTGCTGATCGCCTTCTACAGCTACCTGCTGGTCCGGACGAGCCCCTTGCTCGTGGTGGCCGCGGTGGGCGCGGCAGTCCTGCACTGGGGCGTGACGCGCGCGATCCGCCGCTCGATCCGCCGGCTCGCCAGCGCCCAGTTCTCGGTCTTCGCCGAGCTGGCGAGCCGGTTCCAGGAGACGATCCTCAGTATCCGGATCATCAAGTCCTTCGGCGCCGAGGCATTCGAGCAGGCCCGCCTCGCCGCGATGCTGGAGCGTGTACGGAGCGTGCACTTCCGCTTCGGCCTCTACAAGCACGCCGACGAGCCGGCGCGCTCGGCCGTGAACTACGTCGTCGAGGCGAGCGTGCTGGCGCTGGCCGCCTGGGAGCTCATGGCCGGACGGCTGGCGGCGCCGACGTTCTTTCTGTTTCTGTACGTCGGCCGCGCCGTCATGGTGCAGCTGGGCGTGCTCGGCGGCACGTACACGCAGCTGCAGCCGATTCTGGCCGCCGCGGACCGCGTCAGCGAGCTGTTCGCCGTGGCGCCCGAGGTGAAGGACGGCGCGGGGGAGGTCGACGCGTTCGCAGACCGCATCTCGGTGCGCGACGTGAGCTTCGACTACGGCGGCGAGCGGGTGCTCGAGCACGTCTCGTTCGACGTGAAGAAGGGCGAGCTGGTGGCGATCGTCGGCCCGAGCGGCGCCGGCAAATCGACGCTCGCCGACCTGCTGCTCCGCTTCTACGATCCGCTCGCCGGCGCCATCACGATCGACGGGCGCGATCTGCGAAGCCTCCGTCAGGAGAGCTACCGCCGCCTCTTCGGCGTGGTCTCGCAGGAGGCGCTGCTCTTCAACGCGACGATCCGGGAGAACATCGCCTACAGCCGGGAGGGCGTGAGCGACACCGAGATCGAGCGCGCGGCCCGCATCGCCAACGCGGATGGATTCATCCGCGAGCTGCCCGAGGGCTACGCCACCGTGGTCGGCGATCGCGGCATCCGGCTCTCGGCCGGCCAGCGCCAGCGCGTCGCGATCGCCCGGGCCATTCTGGGCAAGCCGGCCATCCTCGTGCTCGACGAAGCCACGAGCGCGCTCGACAGCGAATCCGAGCGCCTCGTGCAGCAGGCGATCGACCGGGTCATTCGGGGCGCGACGTCGGTGGTGATCGCGCATCGACTGTCCACCGTGCTGCACGCGGACCGGATCGTCGTCCTGAACGACAAGCGGATCGAGGCGCTCGGCCGACACGCCGAGCTGCTCGAGCGCAGCGAGACCTACGCGAGGCTCTACCGGCTGCAGTTCACCGAGATGGCACCAGCAATACATCCATAGGAGACACGATGACCGAATACTTGAAGGGTAACTACAAGCTCGACGCGAAGATCGAGGAGCCGGCCGAGGCGTCGACCGACACGACCGACGAGTTCGAGAAGAAGGCGCTCTCGCGGCTCGGCGGGTCGATCTGCTTCGTGAGCAAGAAGGGCTTCCTGTGGACCGGCGACGGCGACGCGAATGACGGATCTGGGACGGCGGATCGCGAGCCAGCTCGCTGACGCGACATTCGAGCGCGTGGCCGCGGTCGGGGCGGAGAACGCCGCGACCAACCGGCCGCGCATCGGACGCTCGCTGCTCGAGCTCGCCGCGTCACCTCTCGGGGAAGGCCACACCGCCATCGTCATCGGCGCCGGACCGAGCCTGCACCGGCGAAAGAGCCTTGAGCGTCTCGCCGCGTCCGGCTACGCCGGCGCCATCGTGGCGGTCGACGGCGCGCTCGGCGCGTGCCTGCGTCACGGCATCGTGCCCCACGTGGTCGTGACGGTCGATCCCCACCACGAGCGAATCGTCCGCTGGTTCGGCGACCCGGCGTTGACGGCGCCGTCGGTCGACGACTACTTCCGCCGCCAGGAGATGGATCCGGCGCATGCCGAGGATGAGATCGCGGCGAACCGCGAGCTTCTGCGGCTGGTCGACCGGCACGGGTCGCGCATGCGGGTCGCGATCGCGACCTGTGCGGCGCCGGCGGTGGTGGACCGCTGCGAGAAGGCCGGGATGCGCCTCTACTGGTGGAATCCGATGTACGACGACTACGACAAGCCGGACAGTCTGTCCCGCCGGCTCCATGCCGAGAACGGGCTGCCGTGCCTGAACGGCGGCGGCAACGTGGGCACCGCCGCATGGGTGGTGAGCCACGCCGTCCTCGGCAAGACGCGCGTCGGTCTCATCGGCCTCGACTTCGGATACGCGCCGGGCACCTCCTTCACCAGGACTCAGTACTACCCCGAGCTCCGCGAGATATTCGCAGACCGGTTCACGGACGCGTTCATTCACGTCGAGAATCCATTCCTGGGGGAGACCTGGTTCACCGATCCCGCCTACTACTGGTTTCGCGACGTGTTCCTCGGCATGGCGCGCGAGGCCGGCTGCCGCACCTTCAACTGCACGGAAGGCGGCGTGCTCTTTGGCGAGGGCGTGCCGATGATCTCGCTCGAAGCCTTCGTCGAGGGAAGGGCCGCGTGACCTCGCGCGAGTACGTGCGCCGGTACTTCTCGGACTCCGCGCGCCAGTGGCTCGCCCGGGCCTACGACGACGTGGACGAGACGGCGGCATATCCCGTGGGCGCGCAGCGGACGCGGCTCGCGCTCGAGGCAGTGGTGGACCGGCTGGGGACAGTCCAGGGCCACCTGATCGATCTGGGCTGCGGCGGCGGCGACCTGGCGCTGCGCGCGGCGGACCTGGGGTTCCGCGCGACCGGCGTGGACCTCGCCGAGGGCATGATCGCCGAGGCCGAGGCTCGGCGGTCCGAGCTGGCGGCGGACGCCGGCGATCGGGTCTCGTTCAGGGTTGCCGACGTGCTCGAGACGGGGCTGCCCAGGGGCTCGGCCGACGCGGTGACGGCGATCGGACTGGTTGAGTATCTCGCCGCCGACGAGCCGTTTCTCGCGGAGGCGGCCCGTCTTCTTCGTGCGGGCGGTGTGCTCGTGGTGTCGTGCCGCAACCGGCTCTTCAACGCCACGAGCGGCAACGACTACACCCGCGAGGAGATCGAGGCCGGCAGCGCGACGGGGCTGCTGGCTGAGCTGGCCGCGCTCCGACCCGACCGCGCCATCGTGCCGCTGCTCGGGCAGGTCGTGGCGCGCTTGCGCGAGGCGTTGCCCGGGCTCGAGCGGGCGCTGGCGAGGGACGCCGAAGGCGGCGGCGCCCGGGTGTCTCAGGCACCGCCGGTCTTCGGCCAGCGGCGCCGGCAACACTCGCCGGCGGGCTTCGCGGCGGCGGCCGAGGCGGCGGGATTCAAGCATCCGCGGTTCTTCGGCGTGCACCCCCACGTGCTCTCGCCCGCGCTCGAGACGGTCGCGCCGCGCTTCTACAATCGCCTCGCGGCGGCGCTGGAGCCGCTCGAGGCAGCGCCGGTGAGCCTCGCCTGGAGCTCGGCGTTCCTGGGAGTGTTCACGCGATGAGCGCGCTCACGATCGTCATGTACCACTACGTCCGCGACCTGGCGCGAACCCGCTATCCCGGCCTCAAGGCCTTGACCGTGGACGCCTTCGAGGGGCAGCTCGATTACATCGCGCGGCACTACCGCGTCTGCTCGGTGCGCGAGGTCGTCGCCGCGGCTCGCGGCGGTCACCGTCTGCCGCCGAATGCGTGCGTGCTCACGTTCGACGACGGGTTCCTCGACCACTTCACGACCGTGCTGCCGCGGCTCGTCGCCCGTGGGTTCAGCGCCGGGTTCTATCCTCCGGCGTCGGCGGTCGAAGGGCGGCGTCTGCTCGACACGCACAAGATCCAGCTGATCCTCGCCGCGTGCGACGACACCGGCAAGCTCGCCCGCCGCCTCCTCGATCTCATCGAGGAGCACCGGCGCGACGACGCTACACCGTCGGGCGAAATGCTCTGGCGCCAGTACGCGATCGCCTCGCGCTTCGATGGGCCCGACGTCATCTTCGTCAAGCGCGTGCTCCAGCGTGCGCTGCCCGAAGCCGTGCGCTCGGAGCTGGCGCAGCGGCTGCTCGAAGAGTACGTCGGCGTGGCCGAGGCGACCTTGGCCCATGAGCTCTACATGGAGCCCGAGCAGCTCAGCTGCATGGCACGGATGGGGATGGACGTGGGCGGGCACGGCGCCGCGCACGTGTGGCTCGATTCGCTGGCGCGTCCGGTACAGGCCGCCGAGATCGACGAGACGCTCGGCTTCCTCACCCGGATCCATGGCCGGCCGCCGGAGGACTGGGTCATGTGCTACCCGTTCGGCGGCTACGACGCCACGACGCTCGAGCTTCTGCAAGACCGCGGCTGCGCGCTTGGTCTGACGACGCGCGTGGACGTCGCGCACGGCCTCGACCGCCCGCTCGAATTGCCGCGGCTGGACACCAACGACCTACCGACGTCGGCGGCCGCCGCGCCGGTCGCCTGGACCACGAGGGTCCTCGAGGGACGGAATGGCTAAGGTGCTGTTCGTCAATCCGATGATCCGCGAGGAAGACGACCCACGCCACGTCCCGTACGGCATGGCGCTGCTCGCCGCGATCGCGGCGCGCGAGGGCCACCTCGTCCAAGTGTACGACGCCAACGCCTGGCGCGCGCCCGACGCGGTCCTCGCCCAGATCTTGAAGGCCGACCGCTGGGACGTGATCGGCATCGGTGGAATCACGACGGCGTACCGCTCGATCAAGCACGTCGTGCAGATGGCCAAGGCTGTCGCGCCGCACGCGCTGGTTGTCGCTGGCGGCGGATTCCTCACCAGCATGCCCCACGACATCATGCGGCTCGTTCCCCAGATCGATATCGGGGTGGTCGGCGAGGCGTTCGTGACGTTTCCCGAGGTGCTCGGCCGGCTGGACACGGGCAACCGGGACTGGGCGCAGGTGCCGGGGATCGTCTGGCGCGACGGCGGCGGGCGCTCGCGGCTGAACCCGGAGCGGGCCCTGATCCAGGATCTCGACGGGCTGCCCTATCCGGCGTGGGACCTCTTCCCGCTCGACGTGTACTTCAAGAACAGCATGGCGCTCTTCTCCGAGGAGGGCATGCTGGCCCGTCGCCGCCTCGACGTCAACGCGAGCTACGGCTGCTCGCTGATCTGCCGCTTCTGCTTCCACCTCGGCATCGCCGGCGACCTCGCGCACATCGCCGGTCGCGACGGCGAGCGCGACGTGACGTTCACGCACAAGCGGCTGATCCGCTACCACAGTCCGCGGTACGTCGTGGATCTCGTCAAGCACGCCCGGGACCGGTTCGGCGTCGACTTCATCGGATTCCTCGACGAAAACCTCATGACGATGCACCAGTCCTCGGGCAAGACGTGGCTGACCGAGATCGCGCGCCTCTGGATCGAGGAGGGCCTGCAGCCTCAGTGCGTCCGCGAGGGCGTCCCGCACGATCCCGAGCGCTGTGCCGGCGTGCACTGGGGCGGCACCAGTCACGCGACGCTCGTCAGCCGCGAGCTCCTGACGGTCCTCAAGCGCGCGGGCTGCTCGCACTTGCTCTACGGCTACGAGAGCTTCTCGCCGCGGGTGCTCAAGACGATCGGCAAGGGGGCGACGGTCGAGACGAACGAGCGCTCGCTGCGCTGGACGATGGAAGCCGGGATCCGGCCGATTCCCAATCAGATGATCGGCTTCCCCGACGAGGACTTCGACTCGATTCGCGACAACGTGCACGCCTGGAACCGGCTGGGGCTGAACGCTTTGCCGTTCTTCGCCACACCGTACCCGGGGACCGAGTGGTACCAGACGTACAAGAGCCGCATCCTCGAGCAGTACGGGGGAGATCTCGAGGCCTTCCTGCTGGATCTCGGGGACGCCACGCGGGTGACCGCCGTCATCTCGAAGAAGTTCAACGCCGTCGAGCTCTACGGGCTGCGCCAGCTCATGGTGCAGCGCGACCTGCGCCGCATCGGAGCGTACGAGCAGGAGTGGAACCGACTTCACCGTGTCGCCGACAAGGAGGAAGCACGACCCGCATGAAGATCGCCGTCATCGGGCTTGGATCGATCGGCCGCCGCCATCTCGGAAACTTCCACACGATCGGGGTCGAGACGCTGGCCGGATACGACGCCAGCGAGACCCAGCGCGACGCGCTGCGCGCGCAGTTCCCATACGCGCGCATCGCGTCGACCCTCGAGGAGGCGCTGGACGGCGCGGCCGGTGTCGCCGTCTGCACGCCGCCGTCCTCGCACCTCGAGATCGCGCGGCTCGCCGTGGCCGGCGGCGCCCATCTCATGATCGAGAAACCGCCCGCCGTGTCATCGGAAGGTCTCGACGAGCTCCTGCGCGCGTGTGACGCGCGGGGGCTCAAGGTGCTCACCGCGTACAACTGGCGCTACTGGCCGCCGATGCAATTCGCCGAGGGACTCCTGCGCGACGGCCGGATCGGCGCGGTGCGCGCCGGGCGGACCGAGTACGCCTACCATCTCTCGACGCGCTATCCCGGCGCCGACTACCGGCGCTTCTATATGGCCGACGTCAAGCAGGGCGGGGGGTGTCTTCTCGACGAGAGCCATGCGATCGACTACATGCGCTGGCTCATGGGCGAGGTCGTCGAGGTGAGCGCGGCGGTCGAGCGAGTGTCGAGCCTCGAGATCTCGACCGACGATCTCGCCGACCTCACCGTGCGCTTCGCCTCGGGCGCGATTGGCAACATCCACATGAACCTCTTTGCCTGGAACGTCCACAGCCACCTCGAGATCATGGGTGAGGACGGCGTGATCCAGTGGCGGCGGTTCGAGAACGAGATCCGCGTGTTCGACCCGAAGGCCAACCGCTGGGAGATCTATCCGTTCGGCGGGCAGCTCAACGACATGTACGTGGAGGAGGCGCGGCATTTCCTGGAGTGCATCAAGGGCGAGACGACCCCCCGGTGCGATGGCTGGGACGGCCTCAAGACCATGCGCGTCATCGACGCGGCCCGACGCGCCGCGGCCGAGCGCCGCTGGGTGCGGGTCTGACGCATGGCCAGAGCGCCCTACGTCTTCGGCGTCATTCCCGCGCGCGGCGGCAGCAAGGGGCTGCCCGGCAAGAACCTCCGCGTGCTCGGCAAGCTCTCGCTGATCGGCCACGCTGTCGCGTCGTCGCGAGAGTCGTCGCGGCTCACCCGCTTCATCGTCTCGACCGACAGCCCGGAGCTCGCGGACGAGGCGCGCCGCCACGGCGCCGAGGTGCCGTTCCAGCGCCCGGCCGAGCTGGCGAGCGACCAAGCCGGCATGGTCCCCGTGCTGCAGCACGCGGTGCGCTGGCTCGAGTCGACCGGCGCCCGTCCTGATCTGGTCGTCACCTTGCAGCCGACCTCACCGTTCCGGACCGGCGACGACATCGACCGGACGGTCGCCAAGGTGCTCGATACCGGCGCCGACTCGGCGCAGACCGTGACCGAGGCCGGCTACCACCCGTTCTTCATGAAGACGCTCGACGGCGACCGCACCGTCGCGCTCTTCGCCGACGGCCACAAGTACGTCCGTCGGCAGGACGCGCCGCCCGTCTACCAGCCCTCGGGCGCCGTCTACGTAACGCGGCGCGACGTCTTGATGAACGAGGCGCGCGTCCTCGGGGTCGACAACCGCGGGATCGTCCAGGGGTTCGAAGCGGCGGTCAACATCGACACGGAATGGGATTTCCTGCTCGCCGAGCTGATTCTTCGGCAGGGAAGGGCGCCCATCTCGAGCGCGCGACGGTGAGTGACGGCACCGGCCTTCTCGTACTTGGCGCCGGTGGACACGCGAAGGCGGTCGCCGATCTGGCCGTGGCGTGCGGGCGAAGCATCGCCGGCTTCCTCGGCGCGCGCGGCATGGCGGCGACCGCGGGCGTTATCGGCTCCGACGAGGACCTGCCGCGCCTGTTCGCCGAGCGGCGCTTCGACGACGCAATCGTCGGGGTTGGGAACACTGCGCTGGCCCGACGGCCCGAGCTGTTCGCCCGTCTGCGTGAGCTCGGGGTGTCGACGCCGACCTTGGCGCATCCAAGCGCGGTGGTCTCACCCTCGGCCACGATCGGTCTCGGGAGCGTGCTGTTCCCCCACGTCGTCGTAGGGGCCGACGCGTTGGTTGGAGAAAACGCGGTGATCTACAGCGGAAGCGTGCTCGAGCACGGCTGCCGCATCGGCGATCACGCCTATCTCGCGCCCGGCGTGATCCTCTGCGGCGACGTGTGTGTCGAGGCGGGCGCGTTCGTCGGCGCCGGTGCGATCGTGGTTCCCGGTGTCGTGATCGGTAAGGACGCTGTCGTGGCGGCCGGCGTGCGAGTCGCGAGAGACGTTCCCGCGGGCGGGCGTGTATCGGGTGCGCCCAGCGCTCCGGTGAGCCAGCTATGAGTAGCGTGCTGATCGTCACCGAGGCACCGCGCAGTCTCGGCGAGTTCAACCGGCGGTGGGTGCGCTGGCTCGATCGCGTCTACGTTGCTCGCTACCGGCGTGTGGTCGCGCGGGTGTGTACCCGCTTCGGCGGTGCGGACGCCACGTTGCTCACGGCCCGTGGGTTCGTCGACACTGGCGATCTGCCTGCCGGCTTGGCGCTGCGCTACTACGACGAGGAAACGCTGAAAGCCGACCTGCCGGCCCTCTCGGGGCGGACCTGGGAGCTGATCAAATCGTGGTGGCCGTCGCGCGAAGCCGAGCCGGCGCTGACGGTCGACGGCGTCTGGCTGCCCGAGGTGCTGAGTGTGAGCCGGGCCGCGCTGCTGCAGGTCGACGTCATGGTGAACGTAGGGCTGCTCGAGCGAGTACTCGACGAGGTGAAGCCCGATCGTGTCGTTCTCATCACCGGGCAGTCGCAGCGCGAGCGAGCGGCGCGCGCCCTCGCGGAGGACCGGGGCATCGCGACGAGTATTGCGGTGCGCTTCCCCTTGACATCGTGGTTGACCGCAATGGCACTCGACCGTCTCCGCTCGCGGCATGAATGGCGTGCTCTTGATAATCTTGTCAACGACCGTGCGCGGCGGCCTTCAGTGCCGTCAGCAGCACGCTACCTCTTCTGCGTCTCGCACGCTCGCCACTTCACGATGGTCAATCTGCTGGCGAGCGCGGTTCGAGGCGTCGGGCTCGGCTGTCGCGTGATCGCAGCCACGCGGGACAACAAAAAGATGGAGGAGCCGCTTCGGGCGCTCGAGAGGACCGGGATTCCTGGAGCGTATGTGATGGACTACCTGCCGCGCAATGAGGCGCGCGGCGCGGAACGAAGCATGCGCACGCTCAGCCGAAGGCTGCGCGATGCGCCGCCCGCTCGGACGTCGCTGGACTCGCTGGTCGAGCCCTATCGCCGCGACACGCTCCAGTGGAGTCTCGCCACGGCGCGAGTCTACCCGAAATGCGCTTTCCGCACGCTCGACGCTCACCAGCCCGGCGCGGTTGTGATCACGACCGATCGCCGCATGGTGGACCGGGCACTGGCGCTGGCGGCCCGCCAGCGCGGGATCCCGACGCTGCTCTACTGGAGTGGCGCGGTACTCGGTCGAGACCGAGCGAACCTGTTCGACGTCGCTGACCGGGTGCTAGTCCTCGGAGAACACGTCCGGAGCTTGCTGATCAAGCAGGGGATTTCGCCATCGCGTCTCGTCGTGCTCGGCGATCCGCGCTCCGACGAGGTCAGGCGGACCGCGCCGGAGACCCTGCGCGTTCAGGTCTTCGCAGAGTACGCTCTCGATCCCAATCGCCCGCTGATTGTGATGGTCTCGAAGTACGTCTCGCTCCTCTTCTCGCACAGCGAGAAGCAGGCGTTCTATCGTACCGTGCGTGACGCGACGAGGGCGCTCGGGGGCGTTAACGTCGTCATCAAACCGCACCCGAATCACGAGCCGCTGGACGTCCTTCAAAAGGATCTCGACGGCCTCGGGTGGTCGGACATCACGCTCGCCCGGCCGGACGACGACATCCAGCGCCTCTTCGGCGCCGCCGACGTCGCGATCATGGTGACGTCGATGGCCGGGATCGAGGCGATGGCGCTTGGCTGTCCGGTGGTAGCCGTGCAGGCGCCCGGCAAGGATTTCGAGGGGCCGGGCATGCCGCCATACGTCAGCGCGGGCGCCGTGGAGCGCGTCGATGCCGGCGACGTCGAGGCGCTCGCGCGAACCCTGCGGCGGCTCCTCGACGATCCCGCGGCGCGCGCCAAGCTCGCCGAGCGCGGGCGCGCCTTCGCCGCGAGCTACGTGCACCCGGTCGACGGC
>Ga0126376_10000508_pt1 | contig 19043 bp, 18 predicted proteins | sample PanSoiMetPlot_15_FD_92760 | JGI IMG/M metagenome (GOLD analysis project Ga0126376, IMG submission 92760) | Tropical forest soil microbial communities from Panama - MetaG Plot_15 | ecosystem: Environmental > Terrestrial > Soil > Tropical forest > Bulk soil | place: Panama | collected 2016-02-17
CGTGATCACCTGCCGACTCCATCCTCGTGCATTTAATTTGACTCGATCGCCGATAACCAACAGAAATCACACGGCTGGGTCGCTCCTCATATAAAAGGTACGAGACGCTCGTCGTCGGAGCGCCGACAATCGTCGACGTCGTGCCTGATTGCATAGCAGTTGCCGTAACGTGCTCGCAGTATCTCGGTGACTGAACGTGGATTCAATTAACTCCATACTAGAGCTTAGAACTGCGAAAAGCGTGAGAGAAACCTTCAACCAGGATGGAGCGGTCTTGCTGGATATCAGGCAGGGGCTCTGTTTCAGCATGAATCCGGTCGGAGCAAGGATTTGGGAGATGTTGAAAAGGGAATGCCCTGTTTCGGAAATCGTGGATACCCTGGAGTTGGAGTTTCAAGTTTCTCGAACCCAAATCGAGCCGGACATACTTGGCTTCATCGAAAACCTTAAGGAACGTAACCTGGTTCTATCAGGCACAGCAGCAGCAATCAAGAATAAGACCTGGCTGTCACGCGTTCGCGGTCGGCTTGGCGGACTCTGACCTCACAACAGGTTTCCCAGAGGGCAGGAAGCGAACTTTTCAGTTGGCTGGCCAAATTGTTCTCTAGTCGTTGGTAGTCAGCTCAATCTGGCCAAAACGCACAACTACTTCTTTCGCTTGAGATAGCCCACGTATTTGTCCGGCCTGCTGGTATCGAGTACGACCCCTACCATCTCCCAGCCTTGCGAGCCCAGGCTGTTTGCCTGGCCGTTCAGATCGGCTGCGCTAGTTGCCGTGATCACGCGGTATTCCCACTGCACGGCGCCGGGCGGCGGTGGCGGTGGGGATGGCGGCGCTGGCGTGAAATTGATCGCCAGGATCGGATGGAGCTCTATGTTGTTCGGGGCTCGGCCGGCTTGCTGGTGAGCGCGATCGAAAAATCCCACCCCAACTATCTCAACCGGTGTGCCACCGGCATCATTCCAATTTCCGGTTAAATCCGCATTTGGGAATTGTTGCTCCATGGCGTGGCGTGCATCTTTGATACTTAAGGCAGCCGGAGGATCGGATGGACCTGGATCGGGAATGAATGGCGATACCGAGCCAAATGTGCCGGTGCTGCCGGAGAGGCAATTTGGATCGGGAATCTCCCCGATGAAGCTGTGCCCGGTTGGGGCAATGCCCGCATGTTCGTCGGTGAAGCTGAGGGTGTCATCGGTCAGAACCAGGTGGAAGTCCCGGTCCCCGTCAGCTCCTGCTTCCTCCTTCCACTTCACCAGCCTGGCGCTCACTCGGTATACGTGGGTTTCGTCCGGAATGATCCGCGTGGTGTTGTCGCTCTGGGGAGGAAAATGAGGCTGATGAATAGCGAGCAAATCATGAACCGTAATCGGCGTGACCTGGTTCAGTTGAACCTGGCTTGCGCCCGGGTCGGTTCCGTCTTTTACCGCCCACCGCTCCTTCCCGCCGCAGGTCTGACCAAGGACGAATTGGCTGCATGAAACGAACGCAATCCACAAGACACCATATAGAAAACGCATAAGCGATCCTCGCAATATCACGTATATCGTGATCCGCAGTTATGGGGCGTTTCATTATCAAACTAATTAAGTGCGAGGAATCGCCCGCGTTTAGCCACGAACTGTTACGAAATCCGGACAAAAAAGGGAATCATGTGCAGGGCGTTTCACCGGATTTGAGAATCGGGCATCCTTGGGAGAATTGAAAGTCTCGCGCCGCAACATTGGCGCCCGAATATTAAGTGAGAGGAGCTGCATGGCGAAGAACATAGTTATTTGCTGTGACGGTACCGGCAACCAGTTCGGTACCGAGAACTCCAATGTCATCAAGTTGTATAAGGCACTCGACTGTGATCCATCGCAGGTTGCTTACTACCACCCCGGTGTCGGCACGATGGGAGCGCGAAGCGCGCTGACTCGAATTGGCAAGTGGTGGACGAAGGTCATCGGCCTGGCGTTCGGATACGGGATCTCCGATAACGTGGCAGATGCCTATCAGTTCCTGATGCGGCACTTCAACGAGAGCGACAGGATTTACGTCTTTGGTTTCAGCCGCGGTGCGTACACCGCCCGAGCACTATGCGGCATGCTGCATGCCGTGGGACTGTTGACGCAGGGCAACGAGGGTTTGATTCCCTACGCTATTCGGATGATCAAGCGAAAGAACATCAATTTTGCTGTATCGTTCGATTTCAAAAAGACCTTTTCCCGCGAATGCAAGCCCTACTTCGTTGGCGTATGGGACACAGTGAGCTCGGTGGGGTGGGTATACAACGCTGTACGCTTTCCTTATACGACACTGACCAGCAACCCTGACATTGCGGTTGCCCGGCATGCCATCTCGATTGATGAGCGGCGGGCCTTCTTCCGGCAGAATTTGTTCGGGACCCCAAAGGATCCACGGCAGGATGCAAAGGAGGTCTGGTTTGCCGGAGTGCACTCCGACGTCGGGGGCAGTTATGCCGAAGCAGAGAGCCAGCTCTCTAAGATCGCTCTCCAGTGGATGATGTGCGAAGCCGAACTGGCTGGACTTGTAATAGACCCAACCCGCAAGGCGGATATTCTTGGAGGCAAACCTCCTAACGTTGCTCCGGATCCAAGCACCAAGAATCTGCATCGATCGTTGCGGCAATGGTGGTGGATCGCGGAGGCCTGGCCAAAGGTCGTGCACATTCAGACCGCGCAACACACCTGGAGGAGGTCGCTGCGCCTTAACCTGGCGCGCAGGCGGTATATCGCAGAGAACTCCCTCGTCCACGAATCTGTGGAGCAGCGCCTTGCGAATCCGTCTCTGAACTACAGACCGAGCAATTTGCCGCAAAAACGGCAGATCGTCGGGGATCGGTGTGAGACCAGGGCAGCTGTTGGATTCGGGTAAGGAGAATGGACTGGTACAGGCTATCCAAAATGGACGCGCAAAATGTGTCCCTCGAACAGGAAATTGTCGGTCGCGTTGTTAACAATGAGCGCGGCTCTCTGGAGAGCCGGCCTATCCTAAAGCTGCTCACGAGTTCGGAGGATCAGCGCGGATTTTTCACTGCTCTCAGCGGCTGCACCGATGGTGTAGGGAATTTGGGCGCGACCTCTCGCATCTGCGCAAAGCATCACTAGAACTTCTTCGGCTATGAGCCGGTTCGACCAGTAGTCGTACCACCACGACAGCACGTAGAAAAAAGCCAGGGCGAGTCCGATAGTCCACCAGGTAGCCGTGTCGAAAACAGTGGTCACGTACGTGACCCCGGCGACGCGGGCCGCCGCCAGTACGATGACGACGATCGACACCAGCATGCCTCCGCCTTTGAAAAACACCTCCTGGATCAGACTCCACATGATGCCAAAGCGTTCATTCAGCCCGGCGACAAACATCGCGAACCAGGAGATGGCGAAGGTTATTGAAGTTGCAAGCACAAGCCACACTGGTGTCGCCAGCAGTGCCGCAATTGCCGGCGGAGTCAGTAGGGCAATGGGAGCGCGAAAGGATGCCGTTAGGAGTGCAGTCAAGATAGTAACAAGGGTTACCTGAGGTGGCGCTCCCCTAGAGGCAAACAACTCCGTCTGTTTCAGGTATTCGGCATACTTACTGTCTTGTTGAACCCTGTGAAACACTCTCCGCGCTAATGCCGCCGCCACCAGAAGCGCTATTGAAACCGCAGCGGCAATCGGAATGAGGATGTGCCGATATGGGCCCTGGTCACGATATTGATCGGGACCGAGAACCCATATGCGAAGCCCGCAGAGCAGAATCGTCGCCGCCTGCATGACGAGATCCATTCTTACTGGCCACCGCCTATTTTCGGACTGTTGCATGAAGTACCAAAGGAGCGCCGAAACTGAGATTGCTCCCAAAATTGCCCAAATCGCACGTGATGTTGATGGCGACGCCAGAAAGAGAAAACCGATCAACAAGAAGGGCAGCAGCAGCGCTGAGAGGGTATGACGGCGAATCTTGAAAATACGTGCAAGGAGTCCGCCGTCAGTTCTTTGCGCGTAGAAATCAGCGAAACGAAGAAAGGTGTCGAGGCTGTTGGTGAGACCACGTAAGCTATCGAAAGTCATTGTCTGACTCCTCAGAGCTACCGGCTCGACTGCTTCTGAACCGATGTTGCGCCTGTACCGGAGAAGAGTGAGTTAGTCAATGAATTGTCTGGTGTTGATTAGGTCGATGAGAGTACACGATCTATCAGGCAAAGCCAACCGTATAGTGTTATTAAGCAGTACGCATCCCGTGTGTCAGCGCGCATACATGCGATAACAGATACATTCAAGAGAGATAATCCCGAATCAGCACTTGACCTTGGAAGTGCTCAGTATTCTAATGACTGAAATTCTTTCTAGGTTTGGGATGTTAGTTGCAAGGAATCGTCGGTTTCCCGACGATTCCTTCTCTGTGAATCGATCCTAATGGCAGGCCGCATCGCGCCTCAAGCAGCCGCAGTCGCAATGTATGTTCACGTCTTTCGTGTTGAAGAAGGGCTTGGCAATGCTTGCGTTCTTGAGTTTCCCGATGCGAGTTGCGCAGTTGTCGATTGGGGGACACAGAGTAAGGATGCCCTAGAACAGCTTTTCCGCATCGCCAGGAAAGGCAGGCTGCGCTTCATAGCAGCTTCGCACGCTCACGAGGATCACACACTTGGTCTGGAGTTACTCCTGCGGGAATGCCATAGGCGGAAGATTCACGTTGACCAGTTCGTCTATCCGGCCTCTACCCTGAATCGGCGCAACGCCTGCCTAACGAACGCCAGAAAGGCAGCACTCAAATGCAAGATTGAAATGTCAGCGGTTGCGGTGGACACTTTCCTCGCACCTGAAGGAGAACGCAAACCTCCATATCTTGCCTGGGCTGACGATCGCTCCTGGGAGGTGCGTGTTCTCAGTCCCTCGCTGGTCGGCGTAGCCAAATCCGAGATGCAGGCGCTGGCGGGAGAAGTGGTACCTGGGAACGAAACCAGCCTGGTCATCCTCTTTCGTTTCCTGAAACAGTCTGCGATTCCGGGAGCAGCTCGAGTCTTGCTGCCAGGAGATGCGACGCCTGCGACGCTCCAGCTGGCACGGAAGACCGGAAACGATTTCAGCGGACTAGCCATTGATAACCAGGCGATGGTTGTACCTCATCATGGTTCCCGCCATAACCTTCCTGCGTGGCTGAGGGCGTATAGTCACGGCGTGGTGACGGTTTCCGGCCCCACCGACTCCCCCAGCCATCCTTCACCGGAAGTCCTGAAGTTGCTGACCCAATGGACCTCTCCCGATTCGGGATCGCGTTTTGTTTGCACCTCTTATGCCTTGTGTTGCGCCAAGCGGTTCGGCGGCCGAGCTGGCGACGATAGCCTATCACTGGTCGCGAAGGGAAGCTGCTTCGGACACATCGTAATTCGCGTGCCCGAGTCGGAGCAAGCTCGGCTTGAGCGATCGTCTCATCGGGGACAGGCTCGCCGGAAGTTCGGCTATTGCGGCAACGGCAACGAGTAGCAAAATGGGAAGCAGCGCCGACGTGCAGACTTATCCTTCTTGCGCGAGCCCAGCTTGAACTTCTGGCTGCTCTGCCGGTTCCGGTAGAGGACGCTCGGCTGCCTTAAGTCTGGCCGCGAGATCCCGATCAATGTCACGCCGTGCCTCGACGTCCAGGGCAGGGAAGTAGACCGATGTTGTGGTGTCGGGAGACCAGGAGAGTTGGTACATTACGAACGGCTGACCTTGCTCATGGATTCCAAAAGAGCTTAGATATGCGCTGTCGACCAATCGTAATTCTTCCCGTTCTCCAGTATTTACAACGACGAGCGCCCCATGGCCGTCGATCCTCACCAGATGTCCAGGAAGGCGTTTGATCTGATCGAGTTCTTCGTCGACCTTTGTTGAAATCTTCGCCATCGAAACGGCGACGTCCTTAAGAAGCCCCTCTTCGAGTGTCAGTTCTGCTAAGGACTTGGCTACGAGAATGGAAAGCTGTGGGGAAGATCGCAATGTCCGGGAGTTTCGGATTCTTCGTTGCATGGCGGTTCGAACCAGCTCCATCGCATTTCGATACGGAGTTGATTTCATCAGCTCGCTCAGGCCGGCATTCTTGTACACCCTTGCGAGTCGTCGTGCGCTGCCCAGATTCCACCGGCCCGCAGTGGCAAGACAGGCCACGACTGGCACACTCGCCAGCTGAACAGTTCCCGCCCGCCCAAGCGAGAATTGCACCCCTTCACCGATTTCGCGCCTGAAGATACGCCGGTATTTCTGCATTGCGGCCTTGCTATTGAACGCCTGATCAAGCGCGGTCGCAGAGGCAAGGGGCAATTCAAGCAGCGTGTTCATCTTGGCTCCATATGGATTATGTCCACATGGAAAATATACACGTGAAATGAGAGTTAGTCAAGCTAAAAGCTATAGACTTAATGTTTCCAATGACTTATAAGCAATTAGACGAGGTTGCCTGCGCTATTGGCTCGTATCATTATTATAAGTGCTTATGCCAGCGATATTCGTCTTTCCGGGGAGCGCCAAACGCGGGGTACAGCATCGCGTCAGCACTTTCCCCCCATAGCGCATATGAGGGCGACAGCGTCTACCCCGACACCGATCCGATAAACATCTCTGTTACTCGGAGTAGCGATAATCGCAACGCTTGGTTCCGCTCCGGTAATGGAAGCCGGTGCGGCGTTCAGTACAAAAGGGGTTGTGTTTTCGGCTCTCGAAAGCCGCAAGTCGGCATTGCCGAACAGGAAGAGAAAACGAGTGCCCTTGGTCTCAAGCGGCAGAGGATAAAAGACATCGATCTTGGCGACCGCACCCTTGAACGTACCTCCGGTTACATTCTCGTCCTGGCCGAACAACACGGTGTATGTCGCTGGCGCACGGCTCGCGCCGCTGTCCCCGCGATACTGCGTGGTGAAGCGAATACCGGCTCCATAGGAGCGATAGAAACGGTCACGATCCGGAGGAATGAAACCAACATAGGTACTCTGGGCGGCGGAGGGAAATTGGGCGGCGAATCTGGGATATTGCGGAGAACTCGTGGAAGGAACCTGAAATAAGCTTAGCCGCGACTTAGGCACGAAAGGGCCCTTTGCCCCGACTGAGAAGATGAATCCCAGGCGACGCAATGCATTGGATCCTACTGGCCAGCGAAGCATTGCGGGGTGCCAATCGAGACCGGTAGAAAACTCCGCGGTCTCGGCGAGTTGATTGACTTTCAGGTTGCCAACATTGGTCGCGAAGTTGGAGGCAAACTGGGCCACCGGAGTGTCTATCTGCTGAGGATAACTGGCAACACGAACGTTCCCCCACAGCGAGAGGGCATCGTGCTTCATTTTGCGATCAATGAAGAAGTCGAAGAAAAAGTGTTGTTCTGCGGAAGCCGCACTTGCGCCGGCTTGCTCAAAGCCAATGACTGCGCGCGCTTCTGAATCGACTGGCTCGGTCGAAGAAGATGCGCCCTGCGATCCGGTTGAGCTGGCCTGAGTTGTCGAGGTTCCTGCTGCGGCCAATGACGCGATTCCGCCGCTAACCGGGATGGATGGTGCGGCAGAGGACACCGATGCCTCCATGCCACTCACCTGTGCAAAAGCCGGAACATTCCCCAGCCCCAGGAAAAAGATGACAACCAAAATCATTTCGGGAACTGCTGTTTGTGGCATGTAGGGTTTAGACGTCCAGGTTGAGAAGCGACCCTCGAAGAGCGTAGCTAGCATTGATCTCCTGAAAGGGGGAGTAGATTTGACGGCGTCTGACTCAGCATGACATGAAAGACGCGCAACTCTACACCGATGTGAGTCAAGGTCATTTCCTAAATTGATACTTGTTACGAAAACCGGACAGAACGATGGGTCGAAATCGTAACGTTTGCCATTCTCTTCAGGATTCAGCAGCCATAGGTAAACCAGAAGCGACAAAATCGGGATCGATGGACGAAAGGCGGATTGAGGCTGGTATTGCCAGTTTAGGAAAGGACGAAATCTGCCGTAGTAGTCAGATGTACTTCTCAACCGTTCGCCAGAAGCATTGACAAATTCGTTCCGGCAGCCTTGGGACGGTTTAGCGGCCTGCAGTGGTGGTTTTCTGCCAAGTATCGGATCCGGTCGCCACAATGCGCTGCTGAACATTCTTTGCCGTTCGAAAGACGGTGAGAGCACGCGTGATCGCCAGACATCTTCCGCAAACAGACAGCATTGAGCTAAGTAAGAATTTCCTAGTACCAGGGTACTAGACTAAATTCCGCAATCATCAAGAGCACCTTTCTGTTGTTACTGAGCAGAGATAGTTGATAGTTCCCAATGCCACTGTTCATCAGCATTGCAGCCCGAGTACGTGCTCAGCAAAGTTGTTCTTGTTTCGTGGAGATTTTGAAGGTAAGTGGAGACACGAAGAGATTCCAAGCGATGCCGTGGCGGCCGTCTTCCACCCTACTCGCAACTCGAGCGGTCCCATTTCAAAACGGGAGCCGCACCTGAGAGCGTCAGTCGACGGTAAAGTTCGTACTCTAACGTGACATCAGCCAGGCAGTAATCGCGAATTTCGGTGAAGCGATTTTGACGCCACAACTCGTACACCTGATTTCCTGTGCCGGTCTTTCCCCGCAAGCCCATTACGCGCGTCAGGGTATTCAGCCCGACGAATGCCCCTCCCCTGCTGGAGGTCGGCCAGTGGCTCCACACAAGCATGGTGTCGAAAGTACGGCAGGTGGATCCCTGCTCAAGGCAGAGCGGACGCGAAGGAGCTACATTGCACACAATCGAGCGATTCCACAGGAACGGAAGGTCGAACGTGAGAATGTTGTGTCCAATGAAGTAGTCGTCCGGCAATACAAGCTGCCAAAAGTTGCGCAGCACCTCTGCTTCTTTTGCCAGGCTTTGCATGAGAGTATCGGTGGGGTGTATTTCGGCGACAAGGGCATGATTCTCAACAGGATGATCGTCAAGCTCAATGAGGATTCCGATGCACACAATTCGCCCAAAGGTCCAGTTCAGCGATGTCCGCCGGTAGAGTTTCTCTCCCGGATCGCCCCGCCCCAATAAGCGATTCCCTATGCGCTTCCATAATACCGCTTCCGGAATCAAGTGCCGGAGCTCATCTGCGCAGGGAATAGTTTCGATATCGACAACAAGCTTGCGCGCTGGCATGTTGCTGGGATTATATGAGCGCCCGCCGAGGCTCTCAACAATTCCGAGTCTCCCTCTGGAAAAATTGGTTCCGGCTCGCACACTCAATTGGAACAACTGGCCAACCCGCACGCAGATGTGATAGCTTGCCATCCGCTTCGGGAGTGTCGGCTCCTTGACCTGTTTTGGGAACAGCCGATGCTTCGACTCAACTGGCGAGATAGCACTGATGTCTTCGGAAGAGACTCGTCGACGCGAACTCACAAGACTGGAAGATCCGGTCACTCGCCCATTGAAGGCCTACGCCTTTGATCCCAGCAGGGGGCGCGTACTCGGCAATGAGATGACGGTCAACGTTCCTTATCAGCGTCTTGTCCGCGGGCCGGTAGTCAAGGAATTTACGTACGATGGCATCGCCGTCATCGATTATGACGGCGCCAACGGACTCTGGTATGAGCCGATCGATCTGGATGATCCACGCGTCCTTATCCGTGGTGGCCTCGATCCTTCCGAGTCTGACCCGCGCTTTCACCAGCAGATGGTGTATGCGGTCGCGACCGAGACCATTCAACATTTCGAGATGGCGCTTGGTCGCCGAATCAGTTGGCGCCGCGAGGAGCGTCAGAAGGGTACACCGAAGGGCTGGCGTCCCGGAGACATCCTTGCACTGAACCTTTATCCGCACGCCATGATCTCGGCCAATGCTTTCTATTCTCCTAAGGCGCACGGCATTCTGTTCGGCTACTTCAAAGCCGATGACAAACGCCCGGGACATAACCTGCCGGGACAAACGGTTTACACATGCTTGTCGCACGACATCATCGTGCATGAAATGACCCATGCGATCATCGACGGAATTCGCAGGTACTTCACGGAACAAACCAACGTGGATGTGCCTGCCTTCCATGAGGGGCTCGCCGACATAGTCGCGCTCTTCCGTCACTTCGCTCACAAGCAAGTGCTCCTGGACACGATTCAACGCACCGGCGGCGCCCTTCACAAATATCAGCTGCGCCCGGATGCTCCCATTTCTGCCGATGACTGGTATGAGCCGACCGAGAAGGAAAAAAAAGCGGCGAGCGCACAAGGTCCGACTCTTACTGCGCAGATGCGCCTGCGCAACCCGCTGATTGAACTGGCGCAACAGTTCGGGGAGGCGAGGGGAACCGAACGGGGGTTGCGCTCAGCCCTGGGCACGAAGCCAAACTCCAATGACATCAAGAGATTTACCGAGCCGCATCAGCGAGGCTCGATCCTGGTAGCGGCGATATTCGATGCATTCTTCAGCATCTACCTGCGGAACACGGCAGACCTGTTCCGCATTTATCGCGCCGGCGGCGGACGTACAGATGGCGGAGAACTCCCGGATGCGCTGGCTAACCGGCTGGCCAGTGAGGCCTCTCGCGCGGCCGAGCAATTTTTTCAGGTTTGCGTGCGCGCTCTCGACTATTGCCCGCCGGTGGATATCACGTACGGCGATTACCTGCGGGCCATCGTCACCGCCGAACGAGACCTGCGGCCGGTCGATGAGGCCGGCGTTCGCGACGCCTTCATGCAGGCCTTCAGGCTGAGAGGCATAGTACCCGAGAGCGCCAGCTTCTTCTCCGAAGGCCGGATTGCGTGGCCCGAGCCGGACCCCGCGCTTCCGCCTGTACCTGGGTTAAATTTCGGCGATCCCAACGGGCTCACGCCTGAACAGAAAGACCAAAACGGGAAGGCCCTGCGGGCCTACGTCAACGAGAATCCGGAGACAAAGAAACTGCTCGGCTTCGATCCTGACCTGGACGTTTCTGTCCCATCTTTTCACCCCATGTTTCGTATAAACCCGGACGGCAGCCTGCGCACCGACATGGTGGTGGAGATGGTCCAGAAAAAAGACGCGCCGCTGGCCGAAGGAATGTTGGACTTTGGTTCCTTTCCCCTGCGCGGCGGCGCCACCCTGATTATTTCCAAGCCGCCCGTGAACGTAATCGCGGGCGTGGGACCTTACAAAAAAGACCCGAACGCGAAAGTTGAGGAGTATCCGCCCGCCAAGGTTCGATTCGTGGTTGCCAAGCACCTTCATGGTTCTGAAGGGAAGGTTCGGGAGAACCGGCAGCGTCAATACAGCCAGCGGATCGGCTTACTCGACGGCAAGGATCCTGACCGGTTCCAGATCAATTTCGCCATGGTCTGCGAGGGGCTGTGAAAAGAACACTGAACAAAATAACCCGAGCGGGTGGAAAAGAAGCGAAGGAATCTCGATCCCAGCGCGAATCCGGTGACGAAGAGCAACTTCGTGTCCGCATGTACCGGGTAGGCTTTGGGGATTTCTTCCTCTTGACGGTACCATCCAAAAAGCTGGGACCTCAGCATGTGCTCATCGACTGTGGGGTCACCACGGGAAGAACTGGCAAAGGGGACATTGGGGTCATTAAAGATGCCGTGGCGCACATGGCCAAGGAAACGGGGGAAAAGCTGGCTCTGATCATCGCCACGCACCGCCATAAGGATCACATCATCGGGTTCAGCCGCTGCCCTGAGTTCCAGCGTTTTAAAGGCAAGGTAGGCGCGATCTGGATGCCGATCTGGGAAACTGAATATGATCAGAATATCCGGAAAATTCAAAATGGGATGTCGGCGCTTGCCCTGGACGCACAAGCCTATGTGGCGGCCGCGGGAGATCGTTTGCCTCATGGGGAAGATATCCTCGCCATGCTGGACAACGCTCTGGGCATGGAGCAATTCGGCGTCACCGGCAGTGGCGGCGGCAGTAACGCCGCGTCGCTAGCCATACTGAAGAACGGCTTCGGGGTGAAGCCGAAGTATTACCAAAAGGGACACAATCCAGAATTACCGCCTGAGCTTGTGGAAGCCGGCCTGAGCGCTGAGATTCTTGGACCTCCACCCGTGGATGCGATGGAATTCATGAAGCTCACGGATTTGAGAAAAGGAGTGGGACAGTACCTGGGGGCGTCGGGTAATGAGAATGAGGGCGAGAAAAAGCGCTTCCGGCCATTCCGTCCGGAATTTGATGGCAAGCCCGAAGATTATCCCGCTGCGGCGTTCCTGGAATGGGAGAGCCGAAGCGAGGAGGAGATCAAGGATCCCTGGCAGCAGCTCAAGAACGCAATCGATTCGGCACAGCCCGACGTTCTCCTTGCCGCCGTCAAGAGGCTGGACGACTTTCTGAATAACCAAAGCCTGGTCGTGTTGTTTACCTTTCGCGACAAAAAGCTTCTGTTTGCCGGCGACGCGCAGGCAGGGAACTGGGAATACTGGTTGTACGGACCAAATCAGGCCCCTACCACAACTCCTTCCAGTTCGCTGGCAGACGAAGGCAGGAAGATACTTGGCCGGCTCGACTTCTACAAAGTCGGTCATCACGGCAGCACCAACGCGACTCCGATCGTTGCCGTCGATGCCATGAACGAGGGGTTCGTGTCGATGTGTTCGACACAGGCAGACAGCTTCGGATCAGAGAAGAACAATTCCGAAGTGCCGCGCATTCCGTTGCTTGAGGCGCTGGCGAAGAAGAGCGCAGTGGCGCGCAGCGATCAGCTAGCCGTCAAGATTCAGGGGAAGCTCGTCGATCCCGCAAAGAATGCTCCGCAAGAGTTGCCGCGCCCTAAGGCGGGCAGATTCGACATCGGCCCGTGTTACGTCGATTACCTCCTCTGAGTCTTTTGGCGGGCAAATCGGAGCGCTGGACTCCTGATGGGTGCCGTGTGCTTCGACTCTCGGGGGTCAAGAGCTCGTGCCAATAAAGAACTATCCAGGCGTTCAGATACAGGAACTGAATAGCGCCGTACATTCGATCACCAGTGTCCCTACCGCGGTAACGGCGTTCGTGGGGCGCGCGGTTCGTGGCCCCGTGAACCGCGCCTGTCGCGTCCACAGCTTTCAAGATTTCACGCGTATCTTCGGAGGCTTCTGGGACCAGAGCGAGCTGAGCTATATCGTCGAGCAGTTCTTCACCAATGGCGGCTCGGATGCGTATATCGTGCGCGGGATTACTGCGGGCACGGTGGCGGCCTTCGCAGCATCGCCTCCAAGCGTCGACATACCGGGAGCTTCGACTCCTCTCCGCATTGCCCCGCTCTCACCCGGTGGCTGGTTTCAACGCGTCACCGTGACGGTGAATCACGATACTCGTTTTCTGAATGGGATCCGGCTTGGCGATGAATTCAACCTATCGATCGCTTACAGCGAAACCGATCCGCTCACCGGGACAGCGGAAGAGATCTCGGAGGTATTTCGCAATGTTTCCGTTTCGGGGACATCGCCCAATTTTGTTCAGAGCGTGCTGGCGAACAACTCCCATCTGTTCCGAGTCCTCGAGCCGGTTCCGATTGCCCGGCCAGGCATCACGCCGCAACCGTTGACATGGGACACGGGCGGAGTCGGCGCCACTGACGATGGGACCGCCCTTGCCGACTCGGACATCACCAACCCGGTACTCGAAGCTACTGGGCAGGGGATCTACGCTCTCAAGGATGCAGAAATCTTCAACCTGCTGCTGCTTGCGGGTTACGGGCCGAATGAAGCCGGCGCACCCGTTCCGCCGGATCTTCCATCCTCAATATGGACAAATGCGCTGACGTTTTGCAAACGGCATCGCGCCATGCTGATCATGGATCCGCCCTCGAACTGGAGTGCGGGATCACAAGTCGTCGGGGCAGATGTCGAGGCACAGCGTGATCCCAATGCAATGCTCTATTTTCCGCGCCTGCGCTTTCAAGATCTGCTGTACGAGAACGGCGCACGTTTCTTTCAGCCTTCAGGTGCGATAGCGGGAGTGATCGCGCGCAGCGACATCATCAAAGGTGTCTGGAAGGCGGCGGCCGGCGGAGATGCCAGGATTACAGGAGTCCTCGGAATCCAGTTCCTCCTGAACGAGCGTCAGGCTCGTGATGCGAACTCGCTGGGATTAAATTCGATTCGATCCGTTCCTGAATCGGGCGCGGTGACGTGGGGAGCACGCACGCTGTGGGGCTCGGACACACAGAATTCGGAATGGAAGTACGTTCCGGTGCGCCGCACCGCTCTCTTCATCGAAGAGAGCGTTTATCGGGGAACGAAGTGGGCGGCATTCGAGCCCAATGATGAACGGCTCTGGTCGCAATTGCGCCTGAGTATCGCGGCCTTTATGCATTCTCTTTTTCTCCAGGGAGCGTTCCAGGGACCCAGTCCACGAGAGGCGTACTTTGTGAAATGTGACAGCGACACCACAACCCAGAACGACATTGACCATGGCGTCGTAAACATCGTGATCGGTTTGCCCCGCTACAACCTGCCGAGTTCGTGATTCTTCGGATCGGCAAAACCGCGCTATCTGCTCGCTAGCGGCTGAATCCGGGCCAATGGTCCTATCTACTGAGTAGCGACCCAACGACGCGACTTCGAATGGACCGCAGACCCGAATCGCATCCTTATCCACTTCCGGCTGATCGACGAGTTCGACCTTCTCTGCTTCGAGGCCGTACGCAAGACTTTTCAGCGTAACCCGGTTGACTATTTTGTAGACGAAGTTCCCAGAGACTTTTCCATTGCGAGTTCGATACTGATCAAATGTCCCGGACAGTAATCTCTGCCGCGCAATGTTGATTGCGACTCGCGACGTATCGCAAGTTATCCAGCGACGGCCTAGGCGTTCAGAGCACAGGGCAGTGGTGCCGGAGCCGCAGGTTGGATCAAAGACCAAATCGCCTGGGGCCGTAGTCATCGCAATGCAGCGGAGCACCACCTTCGAGTTCGTCTGTACGACGTAAGATTTCGGCCCCAGGAAGCTACCGGTTCCGGTGTCGTCCCAGAGGCAATTTATTGGCGAAACTGGAAAATCGTCTGCGTAGTTGACGAATCGGAGCGAATTGCCGCTAACGATCAGGCGCTTCCTTTGAATCAAACGCTGAATTCCTTCTGGTGTTGTCCTCCATCCCCTCTTGCCCGCCGGATAGGTTTTTCCTTCGAAATCGATTGGGAACATCTAATTCGTATTCTGTGACGTAAGGATCGGCACGAGCCAGCAGTCGACTTCCTTGCGGCAGTGGAAGTTCCCCATTCGATTCTTCAGCGGTCAATGGGCGGCGTTCGCCGTTCGAGAGTTCGATCCAAGTAAACACTTGATCGAAGGATCGACCAGCCGATTTCGTCTTATAAAGTTGGAAGTACTTCACCCGTTCTCGGTTTTTGGCGTACCAAACGAGGTAATCACAAACAGTCGGAAGAACCTCAACCCCGGCCGGATTGCTGGCTCCCGTAGTCTTAACAAAAGAAATGAGGCCACAGAATTGTACGTTTCCAAACACCTCATCCATCAGCGCTCGTACCCTGTGTACGTTTTGGTCGCTGATCTGAACGAATATGCTGCCCGTTTCGCTCAGCAGCTCTCGTAATAGATATAGCCTCTCTTCTAAGTAAGAGAGATAGGAGTGAACGCCGAGCGTCCATGTGTCGCGAAACGCCTTAATCGTGAGCACATCATCCGCCTGGCTTTCTTCATCGTTGCTAGTCGAGTCCACGCGCTGCTGAAAATTCGAGTCGTATTTCACGCCGTACGGCGGGTCCATGTAGATCATCTGAACTTTGCCGCGGAGATTCTCGTACTGGAGCAACGATTCGATTACGTGAAGTGAGTCGCCGCAGATGAGCTTGTTTTTCCATCCCTCTTCATGCGTATAAAACTCGACTCGCCTGCTCCGATCAGGGTCGAGGCGTCGCGACGAAACCGCACGCTTTAGCCAGAAACAGGCGAGTGTCACTCAGGCCAAAGCGGTCTGGTTCGATGCACAAGAACCAAAGAAACAGAACTGAGAACTTCTAGATCTCTGTCGGAAACTTTTCGAAAAGCCTTATTATGGGGACCTTTAACCCCCGCGCAAGCTTTGCAACACTTTGCAAAGTGATGTTGCTCTCTCCTCTTTCCACGGTTCCGATGAAAGTACGGTGCACGCCGGCGAGTTCCGCGAGCTGCTCCTGAGACAGTCCGGCAGCGAGGCGCAGGTAACGCACTTGGCTGCCGAGCATGAGCTTCGTATCCACACAACCATATTTTGGTCATTGACGCATTTACATCTACAGCGTATACATAGAGTCGATTGCGCTATGTAAACAGTGCAATAGGAATAGCAGATTACGAACTTGTCTATTTGATCTTGTCGAGTAGTTTGGAGGGAGGAACTCCTAAGGCGTGTGCGAGCTTAACGATGTTCTCAAGTGAGACATTCGTTTCTCCTCGTTCTACCTGACCCACGAAGGTGCGATGACACTTGGCCTTCTCAGCAAGCATTTCCTGAGAAACACCAAGCGCCGAGCGAAGAAGGCGTACTTGTCGGCCAAAAAGCGCCTTCGGATCCACGATTGAAATGATGTCGCGTCACAGCATATAAATCGACAGCGTATACATCGCAATGTCTGGTGTTCAACATAGTCAAACCGATCAGAGGATTTCGCCACGCTTCTTAGTCCATTGTGATGCCAAAGCATCGGGAGCCCTTAATGTGAGCGCTGATGGGGTCTCGGTGAGGGTTTCGCAAACCATTACCCGGGCTGGTATCGACCAGATGTGGGACTTCGTCTTAGTGCTTGCGCAGCAGGGAAGTGACGGAACCCTACGAACCCGCGTTCTCCTCTGTCACCCAGATTGGGATGATCCACTGGAGATCGCCTCGATCGAATCAACACCCGAGAACCTCAATGTCCGAGTAGGAACTGACGACCCAGTTCCCAGTAATCAGCAGATAGTTACGGGAAATTTTGGATTTTCATGAAATAGGAGTAGAGTCGTCGGAATTCCGACCCTGGTACTTCGGTACCAGTCACCTCAACAATTCCCAGATGAACGGCCGCGCTTATCGCACTAAGCAGTCGGTGTTTAAACAAAACGCTATTTCGTTGGCCTTCCGACGAACGCAAAATCAATTCAAGATATGGAGGCGAGAATGTCCGCTTCCATAGCTTCTGGGGCCTTTCCCGGCATTACAACTTCGGCTGAATCCACTCAAGAGATTTCGATAGAAACTCGGGTTCCGATTGCACAAGAGGAAGCCGATGAGGCTGTAGTCGAGCGGCTTAAGTCGGGTGATAAGGAAGCGCTTGGCCTGCTATTTGACCGCCACGCGCACTTCGTCCTAAGCGCGGGACTACGCATCCTGCGGGACTTGAGCGAAGCGGAGGAACTGGTTCAGGACGTCTTTCTCTACGTTTTCAACAAGTGCGCCACCTTCGATGCGACGAAGAGCTATTTTCGTTCCTGGCTGATTCAGATCGCCTACTCTCGAGCTTTCAACAAGCGCGAATATCTAACCAGGCGCCGGTTCTACGACTACTGCAACATCGATGAGGTCATGCACTCGCTCAGGTCAAACGTCTGCTTGGAGAATCAAACCCAATTGGCAGAAGTGAAAAGGATCTGTGAAGAAGCGCTGGCAGAACTGACAGAACGACAGAGACGAACGCTGCAGCTATTCTTCTTTCAGGGACTCACCCTCCGGGAGATCAGCGCACAGATGGATGAGTCGCTGGTTCAGACCAGCCATCATTATTATAGGGGTCTGGAAAAGTTGAGAGCTGTCCTGAGTTCATCTCAACTACTCGGTAAAAACGGCCACGCAAAGGGTGTCAAGTAGGGAATTAGATGCTGCCCACGTCCAAACATAAATCGATGGAGCGCGATCAACACAGCAGATACGTGGAGCTGTGTGCGCTGCTTACGACTGGGACGCTGAACCCCGAGGATCTCGCCGACCTCGATCGCCACCTGAGCGACTGCGCCGAGTGCCGCCGCCTGGTTGAAGACTTTCATCAGGTCCTACGCGATGCCATGCCATTGCTAGCTAGCAGGGAAGGGCAGAGTGTAGAGAACGTCGCCTGGCATCCAGAGAAAATCAAACGCCAGCTCTTGGCGGCCATTGAAAACCAGGGGGTTCAAGATCAAGAGCCGGCATACCGTGTGTCGGTGGCTTTGTTCCGCGGCATCGCGCTGTATGTCGCTTGTTTCTTCCTCGTTATATTTGCGGCGATCGGTGGCTACATTTTTGGCAGCAAACAGCACCCGCAAGTGGCTCTTCAACCGCAGCCTGCGCAGCCAAGCGTAGAACATACGCAATTTCTAAAGATCGAGGAACTGACCAGACAGCGCGATTCTCTTGAGGCAAGAGCCAAAGACGGTGACCGAGTTATCGAACGCCTATCGATTCAGCTCGCTGATAAAGCGCATGATGTCGCCCAACTGAAAAAATTAGTCGAGGAGTCCGAAGAAGGGAAGAGCCGGCAATCAGCTGAGCTCTCCACCCTGCAGAGTCAGAGCGGATCAATCACTTCTGATCGTGACAGGCTGACGAAAGAACTTAATGACGCTCAGGCCTCGCTTGCCTCGCTGACTCAGGATCTAAGCCGACTCCAGGATGAACGCATAGCCAATCTGCTGCAGGCAACCAGCATGCAGAAGACGATCGATGATCTGACCGCCGAGATGCATTCACGAGATTCGATCATCGAGGGGCAGAGAAAATTGCTGGCCTCGGACCGTGACATCGTTGAACTTATGGGCGCGCGCGATCTACTGATTGCCGACGTCTCTGATGTCGATCCGGACGGCCATTCCCGAAAGGCATTTGGCCGGGTTTTTTATACCAAGGATAAGTCCCTGCAGTTTTATGCATTTGATCTAGACAAAGATCCGGGTATGCGCGACGTAAACTTTCAGGTTTGGGGATCGAAAGCTTCAGACAAGGATTTCCTGGTTAACATGGGAATCCTCTACATGGATAACAAAGCAAACCGGCGCTGGGTTCTGAAGTTCGACAATCCGAAAGTGATGAAGGAAGTGGATTCTGTTTTTGTCACCGCTGAGCCCAAAGGCGGGAGTGACAAACCGAGCGGAAAGCAGAGGCTCTACGCCTACCTCCGGACTGCGCCTAACCATCCGTAATCAGTCCCCACACTCGAAGAAAATCTCTCGATATTGCGACGGTATAGTTC
>Ga0126376_10000509_pt1 | contig 19040 bp, 7 predicted proteins | sample PanSoiMetPlot_15_FD_92760 | JGI IMG/M metagenome (GOLD analysis project Ga0126376, IMG submission 92760) | Tropical forest soil microbial communities from Panama - MetaG Plot_15 | ecosystem: Environmental > Terrestrial > Soil > Tropical forest > Bulk soil | place: Panama | collected 2016-02-17
AAAAGAATCCCGGTGATAGTTGAAAAGGCGATCGTGTAAACGACAACGCGCCGGTCAAGGTGAAGATCCAAAACAAGGCGAACGCCTCCCGGAAGGTCCGGGATGAATGCAACAAGCAGATTGAGAAGCCAGACTGCAAGCAGGATCCCGCCGGCGCCGGCGAGTATCGACAGCAGCACACTTTCCGTCAGCAGTTTCGCGACCGCTCGCGGCCGAAAGAGGATTGAATTGACGAGACTGAAGATCGCGGAGTTCGCCACGATGCCAACCGCCAGCGACACCATCGCCACAATGGTAACGCCCTTGCTCTTCCAGAGCATCTTTGCGCCATACCGCAGATCGTTGAGCATTATTTGTCCTATTGGTCCTATAGGACCTATTCGTAGCGAAGAGCTACTAACGGGTCCACCTTCGTTGCGCGCCGCGCCGGAAGATAACAAGCCAGCAATGCAACCAGCCCCAAGACCCCGGCAACAATCACAAACGTCACCGCATCGTTCGGTGTCACCCCAAACAACAACCCACGAATCAACCGCGTTAACGCAAACGCTCCGACCAAACCGATCGCTTCGCCTGCAAGCGCAAGGGTCATCCCCTGCCGCAGCACGAGCTTCAACACGTCGCTGACGCGTGCGCCGAGCGCCATTCGAATTCCCAGCTCCTGCGTGCGCTGCGTTACCGCATGCGACAACAGACCGTAGATACCGACTGCGGAAAGCAACATCGCGAGTCCGCCAAACATTCCCATCAACAACATGTTGAGCCGCCGTTGCGCGATGCTGTCGTCGACGACTTTCTCGAGCGTCTTGACGTTGGCGATCGGCTGATTCGGATCTATGGACCAGACAGCCTGGCGCACCGCTCCGACGATTGTGAGTGGATCGGTCGTCGTACGCACCAGGATCACCATGTCTTCCAGCGGAGCTTGTGAGGAGGGCAGGTAGTAAGCCGGTTCCGATGGCGCCTCGAGGCCGGCCAGCTTCACATCGTGAACGATGCCGACAATCTCAAACGAAACGAGCTTTTGACCTCGCCAGATTCTTCCTGGTGGTCCAGGTTTCATCCTTTGACCAAGCGCGTTCTCGTTAGGAAAGTAATGCTTAACAAACGACTCGTTGACGATCGCGACACCGGGATGGTCCTGATCGTCCTGTGGCGTGAATTTGCGGCCTGCCACCAGACGCACTCCGACCGTGTCGAAATAGTCTGGTCCAACCGGTATGAAGTTGGCGGACGAGCGACTGTCCGGCGGCAAGACTCTGCCTTCAATCTCGAACGCGTCGAGCCAGTTCGATGTCAACGGCGGATCGTACGCGAGCGTCGCCGACTTCACTCCCGGCACAGCGGAGATTTGTTCCAGCAACTGTTTGTGAAAGTCGTTGATCTGTTCTCTCGAATACTTTGAGGCGGGCAGAGTCAGTTCAGCCGTAAGCACTCTTTCGGCCCGAAATCCCGGATCAACTTGCTGTAGTCGCCAAAAACTCTTGATTAACAGTCCGGCGCCGATCACGAGCATCACGGCAATGCTGACTTGAAACACCACGAGTGCCTGGCGGAAACGCAGCTTGGCGGCACCTGGTCCGGAGGTTCGTCCGCTTTGTTCGAGCGCATTGTGAAGGTCGGGTTTCGAAGCCTGCCACGCCGGTGCGAGTCCAAAAATCAAACCGGTGCCGAGCGAGATCAGCATCGTGAAGCCGAGCACCTGCCAGTTAAGACTCACTTGCGCGAGTCGCGGAACACCGGCTGGAACAAACTGCAACAGCACCTTCGTGCCGGCAGCAGCGATCGCGAGTCCGGCGACTGTGCCCAGCAACGAGAGCAACAGTCCTTCGATAAAAAACTGGCGCACCAAGCGCGCACGACCGGCTCCGAGTGCCGCGCGGATCGCGATCTCCTTACTTCGTCCGGCATGTTGGGCCAACAACAGACCAGCGACATTCGCACACGCAATCAACAGCACGAGCGCAACCGCGCCCAGCAAAGTCAACAACGCCGGCCTGACGTCGCCGACTACCTCGTTCATGAACTGGCTGACGATAATTCCCTCGCCTCGATTCTCGACGTGCTCCTGTTCGAGACGAGCGCCGATCGTGTTCATTTCAGTCGTGGCTTGCTGGATGGTGACGCCTGGTTTCATTCGAGCAACGACACCCAGCACGTGTGCTGCTCGCACGGCTGCCCAATTCGCGCTGAACGACATCGGCTGCCAGAAGTTCTGTTGTTGCTCGTCGAAGATGAGACGACCGGAGGTTGTCGGCGAAACCGGATAGATGCCCGGCGGCATCACGCCGACAACTGTGTAAGTGGATCCATCGAGCGTGACGCTTCGATTGATTACCTCCGGGTCTCCGCCGAAGCGGCGTTGCCAGAGAGCATGGCCCAGGATAACGACTTGTCCTTTTCCGGGTTCGTACTCTTCGACGGCAAACGAACGACCGACGAGTGGCTCGACTCCAACGACTGCGAAATAACCCGCGCTCACGCGCGTGCCGATCAGTTGTTCCGGTTCGCCGGCACCGGTGAGCGTCATTGAAGATTGTCCAAACGCGGCGACATCTTCAAAGACGGTGTTCTGCATCTTCCAGTCGAAAAAGTTTGCGGGCGCGGCGCGCCAGCGACCGTGCCCCGGCACATTCTCCCAGAGCGAGACAAGACGATCCGGTTGTTTGTATGGCAGCGGATTGAGCAACACCGCATTCACGACACTGAAGATCGCGGTGTTCGCGCCGATACCCAACGCGAGCGTAATCACCGCGATCGCCGTCACACCCGGATGCTTCAACAGCATCCGGAAAGCATAGGTCAGATCATTAATCAGAGAATTCATGATCTTAATAGGTCGAATAGGTCCAATAGGACCTATTCATACCGCAGCGCCACGAGTGGATCGATGCGCGTCGCGCGGCGCGCCGGGATCAAGCACGCCAACAACGCCACGAGTCCGAGCACTAACGGCACCGTCACAAACGTCAACGGATCCGATGCGTTCACACCAAACAGCAGCGAACTCATCAACCGCGTCAGCACCAACGAACACCCGAGACCAAGCACAACGCCCGCGAGCGTCAGTCCCATTCCCTTCTTCAACACGAGGAACAGAATGTTGCGTGGCGTGGCGCCGAGCGCCTGTCGCACTCCGATCTCGTTCGTGTGTTGCGTCACGAAGTACGCCAGCACTCCGTAAATGCCGAGCGACGCGAGTAACAAAGCGAGCGCCGCAAAACCAACCAGCATGATCATGCCCATGCGTCGCTGCGCGGCTTCGGTGCCCAACACCTCAGCCATCGTTGCGATATTCGAAACCGGCTGATCCGGATCGACTTCGCGAATCACCTGGCGTACTGCCCCAACCAAACTCGACGTATCGCCACTCGTGCGAATGACGAGATCGCGCGGTGTGTACCACGGCTGATCCTTGATTTGCTCGTACGGAAAATACATCTCCGCCTTCACCGGCTCGTCGAGGCCCATCTGGCGGACGTCGCCGACAATGCCGACGATTTGTATCCACGGCGCTTCCTTGTCGTCAGGATCGCCGAGCTTGAACCTGCGCCCGAGCGCGTTCTCGCCAGGCCAATACTGGCGCGCCATGGTTTCATTGACGATCGCAACCGGAATCGCCTGGGCGTTGTCGCGCGCATCGAAGTAGCGACCCTGATGCAGCGGTATGTTCATCGTCTGCAAATAATTTGCACTCACCTGGCGATGATTCGCGTCGTAAGCCATGCCCGGAATCGGCGACTTCAATCCTTCCGGATAAAAGCCATTCGTACCGCCTTTCCACGACAGCGGGATCGACGTCGTGTAACCGGCCGACTGCACTCCCGGCAGATGCTCGACGCGCTCGAGTACCTGTTGCAGGAAATGATTGCGTTGTTGTGGTTCTTTCGCTTTCTCTCGCGGCAGGTCGGTGCGTAACGTCAGGACCTTTTCCGGCTCGAGAACCGAGTACTGCCGAAAGATCTGAAACAGCGTTTGCACGAGCAGCCCGGCGCCGATCAGCAACATTACGGAAAGCGCGACTTCAAGAACGATCAGCGCGCTGCGCAAATGACCAGACGAAGTCGCGCGTGTGCCGCCTTGCTTCAGCGCCTCGTTGAGATCTATTCGCACAGCCTGAAGCGCAGGCACGAGACCGAAGACGATCCCGGTAACGATTGACACAAGAATCGTGAAGACCAGGACGCGCGTGTCGAGAGTGAGCGTCGTCGAGAGCTGTATCTCGGCGGGAACAAGACCCTGTAGAAAAGTAAAACTCCAGTAGGCCAACACCGTTCCGAGTGCACCGGCGACCAGCGAAAGCAACAAACTCTCTGTCAACAACTGTCTGATAACGCGAGTGCGACCGGCGCCCAGCGCCATCCGTAATGCGACTTCGCGCCGGCGTCCGACCGCCCGCGCGAGAAGCAAGCCCGCGACGTTTGCACACGCGATCAGCAACACGAAAGCAACTGCGACTAACAGGACCATCAGCGAGCCACGTGCATCGCTAACCAGTTGCTCGCGCAGCGGCAGGACCACCGCACCGAGTTTTCCATCAAACGTTTCTCGTGGATGGTCTGCCACGATGTGACGCATAACCGCATTTATGTCAGCCTGCGCCTGCGACAATCCGACACCAGGTTTCATACGCGCGACGATGTTCAGATAGTGGCCACCGCGGTTCGCAAGCTCTTCCCGACTGAGCGCCAGCGGCACCCACAAACGCACTTCCTTGTCGAGAAATTGAAAACCCGAGGGCATCACGCCGACGACTGAGAACTTCTCGCCGTTCAGCAGAATGTCGCGATTGATGATCTGTCGATCGCCACCGTAACGCGTTTGCCACAGACTGTAACTGAGCATCGCGACCTTGTTACCGCCGGGACGATCTTCGTCGGGCAGAAAGCCGCGACCGAGAAGTGGTGGAACACCAAAGAGCGGAAAGAAGTTGGCAGTTACGGCGTGTGCAGTAACACGTTCCGGCTCACCGTCGCCGGTGATGTTAAAGCTCTTCTCGGCAGTCGCGGCCATGTCAACGAACGACTGGTTTTGTGTTTTCCAATCGACGTAGTTTGCGGGCGCGGGTGTGTTGCGCGGAAAGCCTGCGAACGCCGCGTCTTCCCAAACGATTGCCAACTGTTCCGGATCGCGAAACGGCAGTGGCCGCAGTAGAACAGCATTAACAACGCTGAAGATCGCGGTGTTGGCGCCGATACCAAGTGCGAGCGTGATTAAGGCGATGGCCGTGAAGCCCGGCCGTTGGAGCAGACCCCGAATTCCGTAACGAATGTCTTTAATAATTGTTTCCATCATCTTATTTCCAATTTCCAATTGTCGATTTAATGAGTTAACACCGCTATCACTCGAAATGTGACCAAATCGGCAATCGGCATTCGGCAATCATCTCAACGCTTCTAACGGATCGATCTTCGCGGCCCTCCGCGCCGGTACCAGGCAGGCGACAAAGACGACTGCTGCCAGCACCACTGCGACTGCAACAAACGTGAGCGTGTCGATCGGTTTCACACCAAACAGCAGGCTCGTCAGATACCGCGTCACAGCTACCGCACCCGCAACTCCGATCCCGATTCCGAACATCACGAGCAACATCGCGCGGCGCAGGACGAGTTTGAGTACGTCGACGATCTGTGCGCCGAGCGCCATCCGTACTCCGATCTCATGCGTTCGCTGTGTCACGTAGTAAGACGTGACACCGTAGATACCGAGCATCGCAAGTAACATCGCCACTCCTGCAAACGTACTCAACAACAACATCGGTACGCGACGCGGCGCCGCTGAAGTGGAAACGACGTCGTTCATGGTCCTGAGGTTGTAGTTTGCAGTTCCTCTCTCGACACCGCGAATTGCTTCACGTACCGAACCTGCGAGTGCGGTTGGTTCGCCCGTCGTGCGCACAACGAGGGCCACACTACCCCATGTCGGATCCTGCGCGTAAGGCACGTACATCTGATTTCCAGCTTCTTTATCGAGAGAAGACTTCGTATCGCCGACCACACCGACAACCTCCCGCGGAAACTTTTCGTCGCGCCAGATCGTGAAACGACGGCCAATCGGATTCTCGTTGGGCCACAACTCGCGCGCCAGCTTTTCATTCACGATCACGACTTTCGTTGAATTCAAAGTGTCCTGGTCCGTGAACGTCCTTCCAGCTTTCAACGGGATCTGAAGTGTTTGAAAGTAATCGGGTGAAACAGGCAGGTGCTGCGCGTCTGTCTGTTCGTCGGGAGTCATCGGACGGCCCTCGCGAATCAGGCTACGCCAGAGATTGAACGTATCGCCACCGAGTGGAAGACTCAGCACCGTTCCCGCGGACTGCACACCGGGCGTCGCCTTCACAGCATCGACCAACTGCTTGTAGATCTGCGCCTGTGGCTCGCCATCCGCATACTTGCCGGGCGGCAAAGTCACGCGCATCACCAGCACGTTGTCAGCATTGAAGCCGGGATTGATTTCTCTGAGATGCAGAAAGCTCTTGATCATTAGACCAGCGCCTGCGAGCAGGATGAACGAGAGCGCGATCTCAGAAACGATCAGCAAACTCCCGACTCGATTGCGGCCGCCGGTGTCTGCTCCACGCTGGCCACTGTCCTTCAGCGTTTCATTGAGATTCGGTCGCGAAGTTTGCAGCGCGGGGAAAAGTCCGAACAAGATGCCGGCAAGGATTGTCACACCAAACGTGAACGCAAAGACACGCCAGTCGATCCCGATCTCACTGAGTCGCGGTGTGTTGGGTGGCGTGATCGCAACCAACAACTTGATGAACCACAGACTCAACCCGAGGCCTGCAACACCACTCACGAGCGAAAGCAGCACGCTTTCGGTCAACAATTGACGAACAATACGCAAGCGACTCGCACCGAGCGCCGTGCGTACCGCGATCTCTTTCTGCCGGTATGCTGCGCGCGCGAGTAATAGATTCGCGACGTTCGCACATGCGATTAGCAATACAAACGCCACCGCTCCCAGCAGGATCAAGAGCGACGTTCTCAACTCACCAACCAGACTCTCGCGCAACTCAGTCAGCCGAACGCCCCAACCGCTGTTTGTCAAGGCGTAGTTCTGCGCGAGACGCTGGTTGATTGTGTCCATCTCAGTCTGCGCCTGGACCATCGACACATTTGGCTTCAGTCGCGTAACCACCGAGACGTAACGATTGTCCCGCGGTTCTTTCGCCGGCTCGAACGGCAGCGGCATCCACACCTCGCAATCGTACGGATAAGTAAAACCGGCCGGCATGATGCCGACAATCGTCGCCGGCTTGCCGTTCAAGATTATTTTGCGATTGATGACGTCCGCGGTTCCGCCAAAGCGGCGCTGCCATAGTGCATGACTGATCACCACAGCGGCATCGCGTCCTTCCTGCATGTCGTCAGTCTGCAAGCTGCGGCCACTGATCGGGTTGGTCTTGAAGAGCGGAAAGAATTCGGCCGTGACCGCAGTCGCGCGCACGCGCTCGACCTCGTCGCCGGTGTTGAGTAACGCGCCGCCGCTAAAAAACGCCGCAATCTGTTCGAAAGACTGCGCCTGCTTTTGCCAGTCGGCGATGTCGGGCACGGACATGCTGCTCTCGGTAATTCCCATTCGCGGATTGACGCCTACGAAGAGAGTTATTCTTTCCGGCTCGGGAAACTGTAGCGGCCGCAACAACACTGAATTCACGACGGTAAACATCGCCGTCGTCGCTCCGATACCGAGCGCGAGAGTCGAGAGTGCAATCACCAGAAATCCGGGGCGCTTCAAAAAACTGCGAACGCCGTATCGCAGGTCCTGGATTAGTGTATCCATCTCACTCGTTCCTTAACGCTATCAGTGGCTCGACTTTCGTCGCGCGCCTCGCCGGCACGTAACACGCAACCAGCGCAACTCCAACCAGCACCACCGAGACCACACCAAACGTGAGCCTGTCGGTCGCACTCACTCCATAAAGCACAATCGTAATCGCGCGCGTGACGAGGAACGCACCACCGAGGCCAATCGCTGCGCCGATGATCGTCAGCTTCAAGCCGTGACCAAGAACGAGTCGCAGCACGTCGCTCAACTGCGCACCCAGCGCGAGTCGTATTCCGATCTCGTGCGTGCGCTGCGCAACTGCGTACGACGTAATGCCGTATACACCAATCGCCGCAAGCATCAACGCCACGAGACCAAACACACCCAGCACTGTCGCCGCGACTTTCGCGGGAAACAGCGCCAGCTTCATATGCTCAGTCAACGTCTTCACGTCATACAACGGCAGGTTCGGATCGAGCGATTGCACCTGGCCGCGCACGGCGCCGAACAACGGCTCCGGGTTGCCTTTCGTGCGCACGACTAAAACCCCGCTCGAGTTGTAGTCCTGGCTCATCGGCGTCCAGACAAATGGCCGCGGATCTTCCGCGATGTTGAAATATTTACCCGTTTCGACCACACCAACAATGCGAGTGAATGGTCCACTCGCGGCCTTAAAGCTGAAGCGTTTGCCGACGGCCTCGGCGGTGTTTTGCAACTCCGGCATCAGCCGTCGCACGAACGCTTCATTCACGACTGCCACAGCTTCCGACTTCTCCTGGTCCTGCTCGGTAAATTCACGGCCTTGCAGAAGCGCAGTCCTCATGGTTCTGAAGTAATTTGGTCCAGCGTTGCCAGTCATCGCCTGCGGAGCATTTTCGCCGCGTTCGGCGGGCTTGCCCTCCACGAATATGTTGTTACTGTTGTAGTTGAGACTCAGAGGGATGGAACTGCATATGGTTGCCGACTCGACTCCCGGCAACGATTGCACTCGCTCTGTTAATTGCCGGTAGAACTGTTGTCCGTGCTCTTCGTCGTAGCCTTGCAAACCGAGATCGAACGACATCATCAACCCGTTGTGCGAATCGAACCCGGGATTCATCGCTCGCAACTGCTGCAATGAGCGCACGACGAGCCCGGCCGCAATCAGGACCACCAGCGAGATCGCGATCTGGGCGACTACCAAAACACTGCGCAAACGCGCCTTGACCGCACCGCCCTGCGCCGCAGTGTCTTTCAACGCGCGCGAAACGTCGGGGCGAGTGGCTTGCAACGCCGGAGCGAGTCCGAAGATCGCGCCCGCGGCGACAGAAACCGCGAGCGAGAACAGCAGCACGCGCCAGTCAACACTAACATCCAGCGCGAGCGGAAAATCGATCGGTGGCTTGAAGGCAAGCAGCATGTCGATGATCCAAACGGCGAGAAACACGCCTACGACGCCGCCAACAATTGAAATCAAAATGCTTTCGGTGAGAAGTTGTCGCATTAACCGCAAACGGTTCGCGCCCATCGCGAGACGGATCGCGATCTCCTTGCGTCGATCTGTCGCGCGTGCGAGCATCAAACCTGCCAGGTTGGTGCAAGTGACCAACAGCACGAGACCAACAGCTCCCATCAACACCCACGAAAAACTAACTACAGCACCGCGCAGGTCGGGCAGAATGAAACCCGGCGCTGTGATCATGATCGATTGTCCTTCATTTGTGTCCGGATACTCTTTTGCTAGTTGTTGGGCCAACAGGTTGAGCGAAACTTCTGCCTGCCGTGCGCTGACACCACTCTTGAGACGACCAACGCCGAAGAAGTTTCTCGAACCGCGCTTGTCGATCCAGTTGGACCCAGGCTCGGCCCATTCCATCATCGACGCCGGCAGCCAGATCTCAGGCGTGTAAATAAACTCAGTTCCTTTGAAACCCTGCGGCGCCACTCCGATGACCTGGAACTGGTGATTGTTGATGAGCAGTTCTTTACCGACAACATCCGCGGCTCCGTTGAAACGTCGTTGCCAGCAGTCGTAGCTGAGCACCACGACCGGGTGCGCGAGCTTCGCCTGGTCCTCTTCGGGAAGGAACGTGCGACCCTGCACTGCCTTCACGCCCAGCACGTCGAAATAGTTTCCCGAGACTTCATAACCCCAGCTGCGCTCATTCATTCCGCTGCGACTCAGGCTCAACGGGAGGAAGCGATAGACGACCAAGCCAGAAAGGACTTCGTTCCGATCGCGAAAGTCTTTGAAATTGGGATACGAGAACGCCGACATCGAATCGTCTTTGCCGCGCACAGCAACCGAAACGATCTCGCCCGGTCGATCGACCGGCAACGAGCGCAGCAAGACCGTGTTGACGAGACTGAAGATGGCGGTGTTGGCGCCGATTCCCAGCGCGAGCGTGATCACTGCGATCGCCATAAACCCCGGCCGCTTGATCAGGCTTCTAACGGCATAGCGAATGTCTTTGATTAGTGAATCCATGATTTTCTCTATCGGTCCTATAGGTCCAATAGGACCTATTCATAACGTAGCGCGATCAGCGGATCGACCTTAGTGGCGCGGCGCGCCGGCAGATAACACGCTACGAGCGCGACCGCCGCGAGCAACGTTGGCACCAGAAGAAAAGTCGGCACATCGTACCCACTGACTCCAATCAACAGCGACGACAACACCTGCGCGAGCGCGAGTGCGAGCACCAGCCCGATGCCGACGCCAATCGCTGCGAGTCGCATTCCCTGCCGCGTGATCATCTTCAACACATCAGCGCGATCCGCACCGAGCGCCATGCGAATACCAACCTCGCGCGTGCGTTGCGAAACGATGTAAGCCATCACGCTGTAAAGCCCGACCGCACTCAGCAATATCGCCACCACGCCAAACGCGAGGGAAAAACTCGCGGCCAGGTTTGGCGCCCAGAGCGCATAGGTCTTGTGCTCGTCCATCGTCTTGATGGCGAAGATCGGCACTCGTCGATCGAGCGCCTGGATCTCACCGCGAATCGGCGCGACCAGCGAACGCGGATCAACGTTGCCGCGGACAATGAGCGCCATTGTGGTCGGCCGCCGCTGGCCCATTGCGTAGTAGAAAAATGGTTTCGGATCTTCAGCGAGATTGCGATACTTGCCGGTCTTGACTACGCCCACAACTTCCAGCGCGTCGCGACTGTCAGCGCCGATGAAGATGCGTTTCCCGACCGCGCTCTCGCCCGGCCAGAGCATCTGGGCCATCCGCTCGTTGACGATGATCACACGTTGTGTCTTCGGCGAATCGCGATCGTCAAAGTCACGCCCCTCGATAAAAGGGATCTGCATCGTCTTGAAATAACCGGAACCAACCACAGTGGTCATGATGTTTCGCCCGGCACTCCCGCGCGCGAGGGTCTCACCTTCCTTGAGAATCGGACCATTGGAGTTGGAACTGTCGCCGAGGGGCAGCGTTCGCACGAAGGCCGCCGCCTCGACACCCGGCACGTGCGATACGCGTTCAATCACTTGCCGGTAGAAATTGCGCGACTGTTCTTCCTCGTATCCAATCAACGTCGGACTCAGCGAGAAGATCAGGCCGTTGGCGTTACCGAATCCCGGATCCATCGTCTGCGCTTTGCGAAAACTCTTGATGAACAGGGCGCCACACACCAGCACCACGAGCGATAACGACACTTGGGCCACCACCAGCACGTTGCGCAACGTGAAAGCTCTTCGCTTGCCATGCGTCGCGACTTCCGCAGTGCCCTTCAGCACCGGCACCACGTCCGGATTTGAGGAATGCCACGCCGGAGCCAGACCAAATATCAGACCCGTGGTCAGCGTGATCACGAGCGTGAAGATCAACGCGCGCGAATCGATCGAAAAAAAGTTGTTGACGATGTTGTATTCGAGAATCGGAATGAAGCCCTGCATCAGATCAGTCAACCAGAACGCGAGCAACAGTCCGAGGCCGCCGCCGAGGATCGAAAGCAGCACGCTCTCAGTCAAAAGCTGGCGAATGAGACGCGCACGATTTGCACCGAGCGCGAGGCGAATCCCGATCTCCTTGCGACGTGCAGCCGCTCGCGCGAGCATGAGGTTCGCAACGTTGGCGCACGCGATCAAAAGAATCAATCCGACGATAGCCATCGCAATCGCGCCGGCGCTTTTTAAGATCCCACCGACGTCTTCCCAGCGACCGTCGATCTCAGTCATGACTTTCGCCTGCGTGCTGCCGGCGCGATTGTCGGGATACGCTTGATTGAGACGCGCCGCGATAGCGTTCATCTTCGCCGACGCCTGCGCGACGGAAACACCGGGCTTGAGTCTCCCGATCACGTTCATCCATTGACTGCCGCGCTCCGCGAGTATGCCGGGATCGCGACGCAGCTCTTCGGCCATCGAAATCGGCACCCAGAAATCAAGTGCAAGGGCGTACTTCGTCCCGACAAACGACTCGGGCGCGATGCCAATCACCTGGTAAGCACGATTGTTGAGTTGAACCGTCTTGCCGACGATGTTCCGATCCGAAGCGAGGCGGCGCTGCCAGAAACTATGGCTCAGTACAACGACGTGATTCGCGCCAACCACTTTGTCTTCATCCGGCAGAAAGCCACGGCCCATCACCGGCGTGATCTGAAGCACGTCGAAGTAGTTGGCGGAGACCACCTGTCCCCAGATCACATCGTTCTGGTTCTCGGAGTCGATAGCGGCTTGAGCCATATCTTCAGCAGCGAGGCTGGCGAACGACGTACTCTGGTTCCGGTAGTCGAGATAATCGGGATACGAAATCTCATCGTTGATGCCGCGGTCCTCGGTGATCTCCAAAGGACGGATCAACTCGCTCGCGTGAGGCACCGACAGCGGGCGCATCAGAAAAGCACTGACGCCGCTGAAAATGGCGGTGTTGGCGCCGATCCCTAACGCGAGCGTAATCACCGCAACGAGCGTCACACCCGGATTCTTCATCAGCATCCGGATGCCGTAGCGAATGTCTTTGAGAAGAGTCTGCATTTTATATAGGTCCTATAGGTCCAATAGGACCTATTCGTAGCGTAGCGCTTCCAACGGATCGACCTTCGTTGCGCGCCACGCCGGAACGTAGCACGCAAGCAGCGCCACGATCGCCAGCAACACCGCAGCAGCAACAAACGTAAACGGATCTTTCGTTGTCACTCCAAACAACAAGCTCGCAATCACTCGCGTCGCCGCGAACGCTCCCGCCAGACCAATCAAAAGTCCTACGACGATGAGTCTCGATCCCTGCTTGACGATCATCAGCAACACGTCACGCGATTGCGCGCCGAGCGCGAGCCGGATGCCGATCTCATTCGTGCGTTGGACCACCGAATAACTCATCACGCCGTACAGCCCCACGATCGTCAACACCAAGGCAACGCCGGCGAAGATCGAAAGCAACGTCGTGTTGAAACGCGGCGCTGCAACGGATGCCGACATGTACTCTTCCATGGACTTCACGCCAAACAACGGCACGTCCGCATCCATCGCCGCTACGTCTTTCGTGACTGCCGAAATCATGCTGCGCGGCTCACCGCTGGTCTTCACCACCGCCACCATCTGGCTGAACGGCACCTGCGTTTGCGGCACGTAATACGCCAGCTTCGCCTCGGTGTTCAGATTGCGATTCCGCACGTCGCCGACGACGCCGACGATCTCGCGCATCATTGATTCTTCGCCGTCGATTGAAGAGATGCCGGGATGGATACGTTTGCCGATGGGGTCTTCGTTCGGGAAAATCTGGCGCGCAAACGTCTCGTTAACAATGATCACTGGGGTCGAGCCGTGCTTGTCACGGTCGTCGAAGTCTCGACCCTTGATGATAGGAATGCCCATCGCGCGGAAATAGCCGACCCCAGTCGTGAAGAAGTCAGCCGATGGATGGTCCTTCGGTGCCATCGGCCGTCCCTCGATCTCGAACGAGATGCTGAAACGATCGCCACTCAACGGCAGTGGAAATATCGTGCTCGCTGACTGAACTCCGGGTGTCGCTTCGAGCCGGCTCTTGAGGTCGATAAAAAACTGGCTCTGCCGCTCGAAGTTGTATTTGATTTCCGGTACGGCAAGGTTGAACGTGAGAACATTCTTTGGTTGCAAGCCGCTGTTCACGTTTTGCAAACGCCACAGACTCTGGATCAAGAGTCCCGCAACGACCAGCAACACCACGGCGATGGCGAGTTCACTCACCACCAGCAGGTTGCGAATGCTGCTGCGTCGCGCGCCCTCGCTCGTGCCGCGCCCGCCATCTTTTAACGACTCAACCAGCTCGCCTTTTGCCGAGTGATGTGCGGGAGCCAATCCGAAGATCAAACCCGTAATGAGAGACAGTCCAAGCGTAAATCCGAGGACGCGCCAATCAATTCCGACATGAACCGCGCGCGGAATGTCGTCTTTGCCCAGCGCCACCAGCAGATCGGACCACCACACTGCCAGCAGCAGACCGACCGCGCCGCCAACCAGCGACAACAAAACGCTCTCGGTCAACAACTGCCGGATCACACGCATGCGACTCGCCCCGAGCGCAGCGCGAATCGCCATCTCCTTGTGACGGCTCGTCGCACGCGCCAGCAAAAGGTTCGCGACGTTTGCACACGCGATCAGCAACACACACGCGACCGCGCCGAGCAATATCAAGAGTGCTGGACGAATGTCTCCGACCAGCGCCGCGAGTGCAGAGTCAATTCGCAAACTCTTATGTGTATTTGTATCCGGATACTGTTGCTCCAGGCGCGCCGCGATCGTAGTGAGATCAGTCTGTGCCTGCTCTTGTTTGATGCCGGGCTTGAGACGCGCGATCACACTCAGGAAATGCGCGCCGCGCTGACCAGTGGCCGGCACCTTACCGGAAGCATCACCGGCAATCGTGGTCCATAAATCAACGGGATCGTTTTGAATCGGAAACTCGAACGATGCCGGCATCACGCCGACAATCGTGAACGGGCGACCATCGAGAGTGATGGCTTGATTCAGGATCGACGGATCGGAATTGAAGTGTTTTCGAAACAACTGCTCACTGAGAATCACGACGCGCCCGTCTCCAGGCTTTTCTTCGTCAGGCAAAAACGTGCGTCCCAGCATCGGCGCGACACCGAGCAATGGAAACAGATCCGCAGTCACGACCGAACCCTGGAGTCGTGCCGGTTCGCCACTACCCGTGAGGATGTAGTCAGCGCTGTGATACGACGCGACGCGTTCGAAGACAGTGTTCTGCGCGCGCAGGTCCATGAAGTTTGGATACGAGTGTGAGCCGCGGATCTGACCGCGCTGCGTGTCGGTCTCAAAAACAGACACAAGCGAGTCGGGATCGGGAAACGGCAACGGCCGCAGCAACACCGCATTCACGACACTGAAGATCGCTGTGTTGGCGCCGATGCCGAGCGCGAGTGCGATAGTGGCGACGATGCTGATACTCGGCGACTTCAGCAGCATGCGCAGCCCAAAGCGAATGTCTTGTATTAAATTATTCATACTCACCCACCTCCTCGATCCAATCCGTAACTAATCCGTGTTATCTGCGGCTAACTTTACTCGTAGCGCAGGGCCACCAGTGGATCGACCTTGGTCGCGCGTCGCGCGGGCAGGTAGCACGCGCAAACGCCGACGATCGTCAAGCCCAGCGCAACAACGACGAACGTCAGTTTGTCAGTCGCCGATACGCCAAACAGCAAACTCGACATCAAACGCGTCAGCGCAAATGCGCCGACTAGTCCGATGACGAGCCCGAGCAAAACGAGTCTCATTCCCTGTTGCATGAACAAGCGCAGCACGTCACGCCGTCCGGCGCCGAGCGCCATGCGGATGCCCACTTCATGAGTGCGTTGCGAGACTGAGTACGAGAGCACGCCGTACACACCGGTCACCGCGAGCGCAAGGGCCAACGCGGCGAACACTGAGAACAAACCTGCGTTGAAGCGTCGCGTTGACGACTCGCGCGCGAGGATGTCGTCAAGTGTCGCGACTTCCGTAATTGGAAGGTCCTTGTCGATCTCGTGTACGGTGCGCATGACCGCGGCCGTCAACGTCTTTGCGTCCACGTTGTTCGCGCGAATCGACAGTGTCGCGTTGCGCTGCGGCGCGCGACCCATCGGCGTGTAGATTCTGATCAGCGGTGTCGCTTCCGAACCGTACGTCTTAACTGCCGGGACAATGCCGATGATCTCGTGCGGCGTGGCACTGTCATACTTGATGTGTTTTCCAAGGGCCTCTTCATTCGGCCAGAAACGTCGTGCGAGGTTCTCATCGACGAGGACCACCGGTTTGCCCTGCTCGTCTTCATCGCGGGTGAACGTGCGTCCTCGCAAGAGCGGTATCTTCATCGTCTGAAAGTAATCCGCGCTGACGATGGACCAATCGACGTTGATAAGCTCGCCCAGCTTACGCTTTCCCTCACCTTCGACGGCGATATCGTTTTGCCAGCCGTTGTCGAGACCCGGCAGCGCTGCGGAGAGCGCAGCTTTATCGACACCAGCTTGCGCTTGCACGCCTTGCAACACTTGATGAAGCAGACGATTCAATTCCGCGGTGTCGCGGCCACGGTTGCGCGACACTTTCAACTCCATCGTCAGAACGCCGTTCGGATCGAAGCCATTGTCAGACTGAAACAAACGGACAAGGCTCTTTACCAACAAACCCGCGCCCACGAGTAGCGCCACTGACAATGCAACTTCAGCGACGACCAGAGTGCCGCGAAGCTTCTTGCCCGTTGTGTCCATCGTTGTCGAACTACTGTCTTTCAGCGTTTCTTGCAGATCGGTTCGCGATGAGCGCAGGGCGGGAAGAACACCAAACAGGATTCCGGTCAGCAGTGAGACTGCGAGATTGACCGCGAGTATTTTGCCGTTGATTGCAAGGCCACTCATGCGCGGCACCGTCTCGTGAGCAACTCGCGAGAGCAGCGCCATGGTCCATAACGCAAGCACCAATCCGAGTACGCCGCCCGCGAATGCGAGCACTAAACTTTCAACCAGCATCTGCCGCACGATCCGGAAACGCGAAGCGCCGAGGGCCGCGCGCACGGCAAACTCTTTACGTCGTGTCGCGGCGCGCGCCAAGAGGAGATTCGCGACATTCGCGCAGGCAATCAACAGCACCAGGGCGACCGCGACAAAAAGTATCTTCAGGGCTGTGGTGACTCTGCCGGTGATGCTTTCCTGAAGTGACACGACGTTTACTGTGTCGGCGCCTGCATTCGCGACCGGATGCTCCTGGCGTAACTGCTGCGAGATCCGGTTCATCTCAGCGCGTGCCTGATCGATCGTCACGCCGGGTTTCAGACGTGCGATTACGTTGCCGGCATCACGCACGTCACGATGTTTCCAGTTCAGCGGGCCCATGAGCACCCACAACGGCGGTGGACCATGGTGAGTAAAATCCGGCGGCGCCACACCGATTATCGTGTGCGGCTGGTCTTCAAGCAGGATCTGCTTGCCAGCGATGTTTGGATCGCCTGCGAAGCGTTGTTGCCAGAATCCATAGCTGATGATTGTGACGGCGGCAGCGCCGGGCTGATCGTCTTCGGGTGTGAAGTCGCGCCCGAGCACCGGTGTCGCGCGCATGACTTTGAAGTAATCGGCGGTAACGATTCGGGCATCGAGATTTTCAGGCTTGTCGGTGCCGGTAAGGTTCACAGACCAGCCTCGGAACAGAGACATCGCTTCGAAGACCTGGTTGCGCGCGCGCCAGTCGACGAAGTTTGGGTAGGAGAGCTGGCGGTTCTTGATTTCCGGCCCCGACTCATTCATCCACACGATGCGATCGGCTTCCGAAAACGGCAGTGGCTGCAACAACACCGCATTAATCACGCTGAACATCGCAGTGTTAACACCAATGCCAACCGCCAGCATCAACACTGCAAGCAGGGTGAATCCCGGATTCTTCCGCAACCATCGCAGAGCGTAGATCAGATCCTGGACCATTCATCCTCCGACTTGGGCCGAGTCAGTACCGGGAGCGGTAGCGACCGGGTCGATTGTCGTGATTAGTCGATTCATACTTCTAGACGACACACCACCCGGTCGCTATCGCTTCCGGTACTGACCTCGTCCAAGTGCAAACCGTCAATGTCGTCATTCATACCTCAGCGCTTCCAACGGTTCGACGCGGCTGGCCCGCCAGGCCGGGAACCAGCAAGCCAGCAGCGCCGCGGCCAGCAACAACAACGAAACACCTGTGAACGCACGCACGTCCAAAGCGTCGACGCCGTACAAAATCGATTGCATCGCGCGCCCGACGAGATAAGCTCCTGCGAGTCCGATGAACATTCCACTGAGCGCCAGGATCGTCCCTTCTTTTAAGACGAGCCGAATCACTCGCGAACGCTGTGCGCCGAGCGCCATGCGCACGCCAAACTCGTGCGTGCGCTGGGCCACCGCAAAAGCCATCACGCCGTAAATTCCTACCGCCGCCAGCAACAGCCCCAGCGCGCCAAAACTCGCAAACAACACGACGCTGAAGCGATCGATCGCCAACGATTCACTGACGATCTCGTCAACCGTGCGCACGCCTGCGAGCGGCATATCCGGGTCAACCGAATTCACTGCCGCCGCGATACTCTTGATCGCCGTCTTCGGATCGCCGCTGGTCTTGATGACCATCGATGCTTGCGGCCATGGGCTTTGCGCGAACGGCACGGTGATCTGCGGACTGTCATCACGAACCCCAGCGCCGCGCATGTTGTGATACACGCCGACGATCTGCCATTCGACCGGCTTGCCTCTCGGCTGCCCGGGAATGAACTCCTCGATCGCGATTCGTTGCGTGAGTGGATCGCGATCCGAGAGATAGCGCTTGACGAAGAATTCGTTAACCAGCGCCACGCGCATGCGGTTGGCCGTGTCGGCGTCGTTGAGGCTCCGACCGCTCGTCACACGAATCCCGAGTGTCTCGAAGTATCCGGGGCTCGCCATCATGAACGACGAGTTGCGGCGTTCGGTCGTCGGTGGTTGGCCCACGATGTTGAAACGTGTGCCGAGACTGGACCCTTGCGCCGGTATGCCGGTCATCGTAGCCGCATTCGTCACGCCCGGTGTGGCTTTGATCCTCTCGAGCATCTGGCCGTAGTACGCTCTTGTCTGATCCGGGCCACGCAGGCGATTCTCCGGAACCGGCAAACGGAAGGTGAGCAAGTTGCCGGTGTTGATGCCGAGATCGATGCGCGTGAGATTCCAGAATCCTCGCAGTGCGAGTCCGCCCGTAGCGAGCAGTGTCAACGCGAGTGAGAACTCTGCGACAACGAGAAATCGCAGCGCCTTGCGACGCATGCCGCCACTGCCGGTGCGCCCGCCGAGCTTGAGCACTTC
>Ga0126376_10000511_pt1 | contig 19013 bp, 17 predicted proteins | sample PanSoiMetPlot_15_FD_92760 | JGI IMG/M metagenome (GOLD analysis project Ga0126376, IMG submission 92760) | Tropical forest soil microbial communities from Panama - MetaG Plot_15 | ecosystem: Environmental > Terrestrial > Soil > Tropical forest > Bulk soil | place: Panama | collected 2016-02-17
AACAGGGCCATTTTTCCGTTGGAGGCTTGTGTTATACAACCTCGCGCACCACACGGGTACCCGCACATGCCTCATGGTCCAGTTTCATTTGCTCCGGTTCTCATGTTGGCGCTTTTGCTCGCGGGCGGGGTCGCCAAGGCGAGCGGCCCGGAGCAGGTCGAATTCCGCGACGGGGACATTACCTTAAAGGCCTTTGTCTATCGGCCGGAGGGCAGCGGACCGTTTCCGGCCGTGATCGCTCTGCATGATTGCTCCGGTTTAACCGACACCTCCGGCGGCGTTGCCAGCAAATACCGCCAGTGGGCGCAGTTGCTGGTTCGGGACAGCTTCGTCGTGCTGTTTCCAGAGAGCTATCTGTCTCGGGGGCTCGGCAGCCAATGCGCGGTTCGCAACCGTCCGATACGTCCCGACCACGAGCGGGTCGCCGATGCCAACGCGTCGCGGCGGTGGCTTGGCCAACAATCCTACGTGCGGGCAGACCGTATCTCGCTGCTCGGCTGGTCGAACGGCGGCAGCAGCGTGCTGTGGACCGTTCGTCCGCAGCGCAAAACCAACGACAAACCCGATTTCCGATCCGCGGTCGCGCTCTATCCAGGTTGCCGCCGCCTCGACTCGACGGCCTGGAGCGCGCGCGTGCCGACGCTGATCCTGATCGGCGCCGCCGATGACGTGACGTCGCCACAGGATTGCGAGCACATGGTCGCCGGTGCCAAAGGCCGCAGCGCGCGGATTACCATTATGGTCTATTCGGGCGCATTTCATGATTTCGATCATCCTAATCGGCCGCCGCAAGTACGCACAGGTTATGCGGTCTCGGCTGACGGTTCGGGCCGCATTCATACCGGCACCAACGCTGCCGCCCGTGCGGATTCGCTCAAGCGCGTACCGCAGTGGCTGGCAAGGTGAGGGCAGCAGACGCACCACCGTTTCGCGCCCAGAACATCGCGGGCGGCGGCCGAAACGCCTGATCGCGCCACGCCATCGCCCTGACGGGGAACGTATTTGACACGCGGCGCGGTGCGCGCAATGGGGGACCTTGTCATGCCGAAACTAATATTTGGTGCGGTGGTCGCGCTTGTGGCCGCGGCAACCACATTCCCCGCTGCTGCCGACGATCTGCTCCGGCTGGCGATCGGTCAGCGTGGCTTGTGGGATTCTTCCATCGCCGAGATTGGCCAGGCGGCTGGCATCTTTCGGCGCAGCGGCCTGGAATTGCGGGTCGTCTATACCTCAGGCGGCGGCGAGACCCAGCAGGCGGTGATTTCCGGAAGCGTTGATATCGGGGTGGCGGCCGGGACACTCGGCGTGCTTGGCGCCTATGCCAAGGGTGCCCCCGTGCGGATCATCGCCGGCGAAGCCACGGGGACTGCCGAATACTATTTCGTACGAGCGAATTCCCCCGTGAGCAGGAACTTTGCCAACGTGACCCCCAATATGACGCTCGCCTACTCGACGGCCGGCTCCGGTACCCACATCACCGCCCTGCGTTTCATGAAGGAGCGGAGCTTCACCGCGAAGCTCACCGCGACCGGCAGTGTGCCGGCGACCTTCACTCAGGTGATGTCGGGCCAGGTTGATATCGGCTTCTCGACCCCGCCGTTCGGGCTCGATGCCATGGAGGCAGGCCAGATCCGCTTGGTCGCCCTTGCCAACGATCTGCCGAGCGTACGTCATCAGACCGTCAGAGTGATCATCGCCAATGCGACTGATCTCGCGCGTCGGCGTGAAATTTATGGCCGTTTCATCCATGCCTATGGCGAGACCATCGAATGGATGTATAGGGATGACAGCGCGATTGCCGCGTTCGCGCAATACGCGGGCATCTCGCCCGCCGTGGCGCGACGGGTGCGCGACGATTTCTATCCCAAGGCGATGCTGCAGCTTGACCGCGTGATGGGAGTTCCTGAACTGATCGATGACGCCATCGCATTCAAGTATGTGGCGCAGCCATTGACCGCTGCGCAGATTGCCGAGCTGTTGCAGACGCCTAACGGGCCGTAGCTCGCCAAGGATGCGAGCCGGCAACAACTTCATGGTGTGCTGGCAAGCGAGAGGGTGCTCACGTTGGATGAGTCCTCGCAGGCCTTCCCACTCTTTGGCGCTTCGACATGCCGCGATCGTTGTGCAGTGCCAGCCGTTGGCGCTTCCTGGTCGTCAATTCGGCGTGTCGTTTGTTCGACTCGACACGGTGGGCCGCGTACTCCTTGCCATCGATCGGAGCGACATGCGGCGCATCTCGATCGAGGTATGGTCTTCCGATTCCAAGCTCTTTTTCGTGCGTATCGATCCATTTCCACATTTGCTCGCTGGAGGCCCAGCGCGCCGCCCGTGTTCCACCCTTTACGCTCACAATATCGGCGGCCAGCCCGTGACCGTAGCCGCCGCGCAAGCTTCCTCCATGAAATGACCTGTCGCTTTGGGCTTTCTGGCCCGCCGCGATGGATTGCCGATAATCGTCACGAAATGCGCTCGTTATACCCGGCATCAGGCCGGCATCGTCTAGCGCCCGCAACGCGTGATAGAGCTTGACCCTGAAACTCGCGGCCATGCCGCCAATCACGTAATCCGCCTGAGACCTCTTGGCCCTTTCGGCGGCTTTCGGATCCTTCCACGTGAAATCCTCTTCGACGGGCTTCAGGATCGTCTTCGTGACGATCCTGGTCTTGCCTTTCCGTTTGACCATCGCCTTGATCTGCTCCGGCACCTTGATGGTATCGATTTTGGGAGTCCGCTCGTAGAGCGACCACAGGTAGCGGTCGATGCAGATCAACGCTACCATGCACTCGTCGACGCTATCGACCGCGCTCATGTCGATCGAACCGGTCTCGACCGGGTTCGTGGTGGTTGAACCGGTCGTGACGTCTGTTTGGGCGAGCGCCGTACCGGCAAAGAGCAGCATTCCAAAGCTGCCGCACACGGAATAATAAAATACCCCTCCGCGACTCATGCCCCTCTTCCTTATTTATTCAACAAGATACCTCGGCAAGCTAAGAGCTCGAATGTGAGCGATGACGCATGGCGAATCGCTTCAAGCGCATTATCCAGTCTACTATGAGGCCGGATGAACCCACGATGAACGATCAGTGGCTGTATGACCGAGGGAGCCTATTTTTCCAATGCTATGGCAGTCCCGGCAGCGATCGACCGCGACCGTTCCGGCGACTTCAGCCACTCTAGAACAAGCTGCCTTGCCCGGGATCGCCGCGGCGGGTCTTTCGTCGCGCCGGCAGCGCGCGCGAAGGAGGACCGGTCAAGGCCCGGACTTCCGCCATCGCGCGTACGCGCCCATCGGCGAATTCGATGTCGACCCGCACTCCAGGATTGACGGCGGCGGCCAAGCGCAGCGGTCGACCGGCGTCGCTGCGAACGAGCGCGAAGCCGCGCGCCAGCACGCCGTGATAGGACAGCGCGGTGAGAAGCTGGGCTGCATGCTCGAGCTGGGCATCCCGCCGGTCGAGCAGCGTATCGACGGCGAGCGCCGCTCGCGCCGCCAACCCATCCACCCGCTCGCGGGCGCGGGCAATACGCAGGCGATGCGCCTCTGCATTGGCGCGCAGGCCTGCGGCGAGCCGTACCGAGGCGGCAGCGAAGCGCTCGCGGCGACGCTCGCCGTCCACGCGTGTACAATGAGCGGCCCTCGTCGCGAGCGACAACGCCCGCTCACGGTCGCGTGCGATGCGCCCAGCCACCGATTGCGTCGTCAGCCGGCCGGCGACGCGCGAATAGGCGGCACGGTGGACGTGTGCGTTGGCGATGAGCGCGCGCGGCAGCCGATAGGCGACGCCGTCGAGGCGCTGGCGTGGTACAGCCAGCATTGCCTCGGCAGACGGCAGCGCGCGGGTTGCGGCGCGCAGTTCAGTGCGCCGGCTTTCCTGGCCGCGCCCCCAGCAAGAGAGGGCGCGGTGCACCAAACCGTCGATGCGGCCGATCATCTCCGCCCTCACGGGCACTGCGATTTCGGCTGCCGCGGTCGGCGTGGGCGCGCGACGGTCTGAGGCAAAATCGATCAGGGTAACGTCGGTCTCATGGCCAACGGCGGAGATCAGCGGAATAATGCTGTCGGCGGCAGCCCGCACCACGATTTCTTCATTGAAAGACCACAAATCCTCGATCGATCCGCCCCCGCGGGCGACGATCAACAGATCAGGGCGCGGGACTGGGCCGTCGCCTGCAAGGGCGTTGAAGCCGCGGATCGCCGCGGCAATTTCCTCGGCCGCACCGTCGCCCTGCACCCGGACCGGCCACACCACGACATGGCGCGGGAACCGCTCGGCAAGGCGGTGCAGGATATCGCGAATCACCGCGCCACTCGGAGAGGTGACGACGCCGATGACGGTCGGGAGATAGGGCAGGCATTGCTTGCGTGCCTCGTCGAACAAGCCCTCCGCCGCGAGCTTCCTCTTGCGCTGCTCCAACAGCGCCATCAGCGCGCCAAGACCCGCGGGTTCCAGGCTGTCGATGATAATCTGGTAGGTCGAGCGTCCCGGATATGTCGTGAGCCGGCCGGTGGCGATGACCTCGAGCCCTTCCTCGGGCCTGATCCGCATGCGGGCGAATGAGGTTCTCCAAACCACTGCGTCGATTCGCGCGCCTTCGTCCTTGAGGGCAAAATAGGCGTGGCCAGAGGAATGGGGACCGCGGTAGCCGGAAATTTCGCCGCGAACCCGCACAAGGCTAAAGGTGTCCTCGACCGTGCGCTTGAGCGCGGCCGAGAGTTCAGACACGGTCCATTCCGGAATGTTGAGGCGCGGCTCGTTCATACGGGGAACGCTATCAGCCATAATGCGTACTCAGTCCAGTTGGGTGCAGCCGCACGCCGGCGGGCCCAAAGTCGCGATCTTGACCGGCTTGCGACAAGGCGGCGTCATGCTACACCACCGGCCGGCCTTTTCTCGCTGCGGCTCACGTTCATGAACATACTTATTCTCGGCTCAGGCGGACGCGAACACGCGCTCGCGTGGAAGCTTGCAGCGAGTCCGCTGACGGACCGCCTCTATTGCGCGCCCGGCAATGCCGGCATCGCCCAGGAGGCCGAATGCGTCGCCATCGATAACGGCGATCATCAAGCCATCGTTGCGTTCTGCAAGAACCAGGCGGTCGACTTCGTCATTGTCGGGCCGGAAATTCCGCTGGTGGCCGGCATTGTCGACGATCTCGAAGCCGCAGGCATCAAGGCCTTCGGTCCATCCCGGGCCGCCGCCCGGCTCGAAGGCTCGAAAGGGTTCACCAAGGACCTCTGCCGCGCCAACGAGATCCCGACCGCCGCCTACGAACGCTTTACGGCCGCCGCGCCGGCCAAGGATTATGCGCGGCGCGCAGGGGCGCCGATCGTGATCAAGGCCGATGGCCTGGCAGCCGGCAAGGGGGTCGTCGTAGCGACGACGCTTGCCGAGGCTGACACGGCCATCGACACGATGTTCGACGGCGCGCTCGGCGAGGCCGGCACAGCGGTCGTGGTGGAGGAATTTCTCACCGGCGAGGAAGCGTCATTCTTTGTCCTGTGCGATGGCGACAGCGTGGTGCCACTCGCCACCGCCCAGGACCACAAGCGCGCGTTCGATGGCGACCAGGGCCCCAACACCGGCGGTATGGGCGCCTACTCGCCGGCCCCAGTGATGACGCCGGATCTCGAACGGCGCGCTCTCAACGAGATCGTGCTTCCGACCGTCCGTGCCATGAAGGCAATGGCCACTCCGTACAAGGGCGTCCTCTATGCCGGCCTGATGATTACCGCAGAGGGACCGAAGCTTATCGAATATAATATCCGGTTCGGCGATCCGGAATGCCAGGTGCTGATGCTGCGCCTGTTGTCGGACCTTCTGCCGGCGTTGATCGCGACCCGCGACGGCGTGCTCAAGAACTTCGCGCTGCGTTGGTACCCGGAAGCGGCGCTAACCGTCGTCATGGCGGCCCAGGGCTATCCAGGCAACTATGCCAGGGGCTCCGAGATCACAGGCATTGAGGATGCGGCAAAGATCGAAGGCGTCGAAATCTTCCACGCCGGCACGCGTCGCGAGGACGGCCGCATTGTCGCAAATGGCGGCCGGGTGCTCAATGTCTGCGCGCTCGGCAACACGGTGGCACAGGCGCAGGCGTGCGCCTATGAGGCGGTCGACAAGATCGGGTGGCCGCAAGGCTTCTGCCGTCGCGACATCGGGTTTCAGGCGGTGGAGAGGGAGAAAGGCAGGCGCTGAACGGCTGCGGCGGTGACGGAGAGTGACGATGGTGCGCCCTATCCTTCAACGTGCAGGAGGAGAAGTTCCGTATCGGCCAAATAAGCAACCAAGTCATGGGGGTTCGGCCAGCCAAAATCAATGATCACTCGCGATTTGAATTCCAAATTTCTCCCGAGACTACCGAGCCCGAAAATCCATTTCTGCGGCTTGATGAGCGGCCAGATATGATCCAGCGAGGTGATATTTTCATAGGCCTGGCTGCGCTCTTCGGCTTGATAGAGCTGGTATGTCTCCAACGCGTCGCTTGCAATCTGGGCGCGGATCGTCCTGCAGTTGCTGACGACGCGCTCAAGATGCGCTCGAAAAACCGCAAACTCGCTCTCATCCTGCGCCCGGATTGAGATGGTAACGTCAACCTCAGGGAACAGCGGCGTGCTTAACTTACCGGCCCACGGCCGCACAGCTGCTGGACTGAGGCCCGTCCATGTTTCCAATAGCCCTGCCAGCCGCTGCTCCAGCGGCCCTGCTGAGGGCTTCACCAGCAGCCCGAACAGTGGGTCATCTCTGGTTTGGGTATGCCTTTTCAATAGTCCAGGCATGTTCCGCTCGTCGATCGTGCCATCACGGTCTGCTCGCGCGACAGGCTTTTCTCCAATATGGCCGCGGACGCCATCCGGCCCGTCTTAATTTCGGCGATTGCTTTCCGTACGCTTTGGCCAAAGTACGTCGCGACACGTTTCTTTCAAAGGCGAAGACTTCTCAAAGACCGACCTCATTCCCGCCCGGCAACCTAACCCATGCCCGATCTCGCCGATCTCTATCCCGGTTTCGCCTCCCATTGGATCGATACCTCAGTCGGGAAAATCTTCGCCCGCGCCGGCGGCAGCGGGCCGCCGCTGATGCTGCTCCATGGCTATGCGCAGACCAACGTGATGTGGCACAAGGTGGCGGACGCACTGGCGAAGCATTTTACGCTCGTGATCCCGGATCTCCCGGGATACGGTTGGTCGGCGGTGCCCGACGCCGGCCCCGATCACGCGCCCTACACCAAGCGCGCCATGGCGGCCGCGATGATCGAGGCGATGGAGGCGCTCGGGCATGCGCGTTTCAACCTCGCGGGGCATGACCGCGGCGGCCGCGTCGCCTATCGGCTTGCGCTCGATCACCCCGGGCGCCTGATCCGGCTGGCGACCCTCGACATCGTGCCGACCTATGCGATGTGGCACGACCTTGATGCCCGCCTCGCCTATCGGATCTGGCACTGGACGTTTCTGGCATTGCCGGCGCCGGGCCCCGAAAACATTATCGGCGGGGATCCCGTCGCCTTCTGGGACTGGAAGACCGCGCCCGGCACCAAGGCCCGGAATCTTGGGGCCTTCGATCCACGCGCGCTCGCTCACTACCGCGCGTTCTTCTCCGATCCGCTACGCATCCATGCGACCTGCGAGGACTACCGCGCCGGCCGCACCACCGATCTCGCTCATGACGAGGCAGACCGTGAAGCGGGAACCAAGATCGCCTGCCCGATGCTGGCGCTGTGGGGCGCAAGCGGCATTCCGAGCGAGACGCCGAGCCCTCTCGACACGTGGCGCGATTGGGCAAGTGAGGTGCGTGGCTTCGCGATTGACTGCGGGCATTATCTGCCCGAAGAAAATCCACCGGCGACGGCAGCGGCGCTCATCGATTTCTTCGGCGGTCGCTAGGCATCCGGTCGCCAGGCATCCGGTCGCTGCCGCGTCCGATCCTGCCGCTTGACGGCGTGGGCGAAGTCGCGCGAGGCCCCGTGCGCCATGTCATCGGTTGCAAGCAGCGGACTTTGCCCACCCCACACTCCGATGCTCAGAACGCGCTTTTAGACATCCTGGTTAGATGGCCCGCTTCGCTTTGCCCACCCGACGATGCTACGATGCCATACCATGTCCATCTTGGATCATCAGGAAGCGTTCACGGGCACTAAGGAAGTTGCCGCGCCTTTGCGTTTCGAGGAGGCGCGGCTTGAAACGTGGCTCAGAGCCCAGGTGCCGGGCTTTTCCGGGCCCCTCGCGGTGCGGCAGTTCAAAGGAGGGCAGTCGAATCCCACATATCTGTTGGAGACTCCCAGTCGCAGCTATGTGCTGCGGCGCAAGCCGCCCGGCAAGCTCTTGCCTTCCGCCCATGCAGTCGACCGTGAATTCCGCGTTATCTCGGCGCTTTACCACGAAAACTTCCCGGTGCCGGAGCCGATCATCTATTGCGATCATGCGGAGGTGGTGGGCACCCCGTTCTTCCTCATGGGGTATGTCGACGGGCGCATCTTCTGGGAGCCCCACCTGCGTGGCTCGAACCCGGCCGAACGCGCCGCCATCTATGATGCCGCCAATGCGACGATTGCGCGCCTGCATGGCTTCGATCCGGCCGCGATCGGACTTGGCGACTACGGTCGCGGTGAGAACTACGTCGCCCGTCAGGTCGAGCGCTGGTCGAAGCAGTATCGCGCCTCGGAGACGCAAGCCATCGACGACATGGAACGACTGATCGTCTGGTTGCCGAAGCATCCGCCGCCGCCCGGACCGATACGGCTCATTCATGGCGATTTCCGCCTTGACAACACCATACTGGCCAAGAGTACCCCACGGGTGCTCGCGGTCCTCGACTGGGAACTCTCGACCCTGGGCGATCCGCTGGCCGACTTTTCCTATCACCTGATGAAATACCACATGCCACGGACCGACAGTGGCGGCGGCACTGGCTCGCTGGTCGGCTATGACCTTCGAGCGCTCGGCATTCCCTCGGAGGCGCAATACATCGACGTCTACGCGGCGCGCACCGGACTCGATCCACGCCCGCATCTCAACGCCTATCTGGCTTACAATTTTTTCCGGATCGCCGCGATCCTGCAGGGCATCGCCGGGCGGATCCGGGACGGCACTGCAACCAGCGAGCATGCCGCCGCGAAGGCGCTCATGGTCCGTCCATTGGCGGAAGTTGCTTGGTCTTTTGCCTGTGCGGCGGGTGCCTGATGAGAAGCCTGGCGCTCGCGCTCGGCGCCGGCGGCGCGCGCGGACTTGCTCATATTGCTGTGTTCGAGGCCCTTGACGAACTGGGCATCAAGCCCGTCGCCATTGCCGGCTCCTCGATCGGCGCCGTCGCAGGCGCCGTCTATGGCGCCGGCATGAGCGGCAAGGCGATCCGCCGCTACGTCGTTGATCTCTTTCACAACAGGGGCGACGTATGGCGCCGCCTGATGCTTACGCGCGCCGGCACCATCGGCGACATGTTCAACGGCAACTTCGCCGCCGCGGTGCGGCTCGACGCCGAAAAGCTCGTCGCTCAGTTTCTTGCCGATCTGGTTCCGGACGATTTCGCTGCGCTCGGAATTCCGCTCACTGTCGTGGCGTCCAACCTCTACGGCCGCCGCGAGGCGACGTTCAGCTCCGGCCCGCTCAAGCCGGCGCTCGCGGCTTCGATCGCGCTTCCGACCATCATGCGGCCCGTAGTGCTCGGCGAACGCGTGCTGATCGATGGCGGCGCCACCAATCCGCTGCCGTTCGATCTGTTGCGCGGGCGCGCCGACATCATCGTGGCCGTGGACATTTCAGGACCTCCGGCTGACGACCGCAAGGACGTGCCCAATGCCATCGAGTCGCTCTATGCCACGGTGCTGGTGATGACGAGCGCGATCATCAACGAGAAGCTCAAGCATGACGTGCCCGATCTCCTGGTGCAGCCCAATGTCGGGGCGTTCCGCGGCCTCGATTTCTTCCAGGCGAGCGCGATTCTGCGCGTAGCGGAAGCGGCGAAGACGGATCTGAAGGCGAAGCTGGAGGCGTTGCTGGGGCTGTGACGGCGGGGATGTGATCCAGCTAGTCTGGAGCGCGTTCCGGTCGTATGGAATGGTGGACTGGTGGCCGGGTTGAGCTTTGCCCAGCAACTCGGACGACCGGTCAGGCATCACGTATTGGCTGCCGATGTTCCAAAGACGCTTCCGCAAATTTGCGGGTCTGCTCTGATGCAAGAGGGTGTTCAAACGCTGCCCGCAGCTCTGTCAGCCACGCTTCTCTGTGGTCGTTCGACAGCTTGGTGTCGAGGAGGCGATTGACCATCAAGACGGTGAGGTGGGTCGGCTGCCGCCGCAGGGAATCGCGCAGCAGCGGCAGGTAGTCGGGGATTGCCTCGAGCTCGTGAACGAGAGGCCCGGGAGAGCCGAATTGACCATCTGGAAACCGTTCCAGAAGGGAAAATATCGCGGGCATACCGCGAGCATGCTGGCGAAGGCTGCGGAAGCCGGTGAAGATTTCGACAACGCGCACCAAGTTGTCGGCGTCGTAGTCCGACGGCTCGAATTTATCCAGAGCCGCTATTATCCTATCGATCGGATCATCGGTCATGGTTGCAGCATCGCAGCCGCGTCCTACCGAATGATGACACTGACGTAATTGACGAAGGCTCACCGCCGCTCAGCAAAGAAATCGCGCAGCAGCGCCGCCGCCTCGGTCTCGGCGATGCCGCCGTAGACTTCGGGGCGGTGATGGCAGGAGGGCGAGGCGAAAAACCGCACGCCGCTGTCCACCGCGCCGCCCTTCGCATCGGCCGCCCCGTAGTAGAGCCGGCGGACGCGGGCAAACGACAGCGCGCCCGCGCACATGGCGCAGGGCTCCAGCGTCACATAGATATGGCATGCGGTGAGGCGCTCGGTGCCCAGCACGGCTGCCGCCGCTCGCAGCGCCAGGATCTCGGCGTGGGCTGTGGGGTCATGGTCGGCGACCGTGCGGTTGTGTGCGCGCGCGATCACGGCGCCGTCGCATACGACGACGCAACCGATTGGCACCTCGCCCTCCGCCGCCGCGGCGCGGGCCTCCGCCAGCGCCAGGTCCATGAAGTTCGACACGCTCGTTGTCGCCCGTAATTTCTGGTATCAGCCGAAGCGTTTATCGGTGAACCCAGTCATGAGTCGCAAGAACAATGACCGCCGCGGCGGTGCAGATGAGGGCACGCGACCGCGTCTGCGCCCTCCCTCTCCCCGCTTGCCATCAGGGCGTTTACGCCCGTCTACCACGGGCCGTGGAGGGGATCGGGGTGAGGGGGAATTTCCCCACGCCCAGACTCGCGGAGATGCCCCTTTGCCCGCCTCTGTCTACCCGAAAAGCGAAGGGAAGGGCAGGGGCGACCTCTCCCCGCAAGCGGGCAGAGGCGAGAACCGCATCGCCAGGGTGATGGCGCGGGCGGGTCTGTGCTCGCGCCGGCAAGCCGAGGAGTGGATCTCGGCGGGTCGCGTGGCCATCAATGGCGGGACCATTTCGTCGCCCGCCGTGAACGTGGCGGCGCAAGACCGCATCACGGTCGACGGCAAGCCGCTGCCGCGCCGCGAGCGCACGCGACTGTTCCTCTATCACAAGCCGGTTGGCCTGGTGAGCACCGATGCGGATCCGCAGGGCCGTCCCACCGTGTTCGCTGCCCTGCCAAAAAATCTGCCGCGGCTCATGAGCGTCGGGCGGCTCGACATCGGCACCGAGGGCCTTCTGCTGCTGACGAATGACGGCGGGCTGGCCCGGGTGCTGGAGCTGCCGGACACCGGCTGGGTCAGGCGCTATCGCGTCCGCGCCTACGGCCGGGTCAGCCAGGGCGATCTGGACGGGCTGCGGGACGGTATCGCCATTGGCGGCGTCTACTACGGGCAGATTGAGGCGACGCTCGATCGCGAGCAGGGCGCCAACATCTGGCTCTCCTTCGCGATCCGTGAGGGCAGGAACCGCGAGGTGCGCAATGTGCTCGCCCATCTCGGCCTTCAGGTCAACCGCTTGATCCGGGTCGAATTCGGGCCGTTCGGCCTCGGCGCACTCGCAGCGGGCGCCATCGAGGAAGTCGACACCGGAAATCTCCGCGCCCAGCTCGGCGCCCGCATCATCGGTGAGGCCGGTTGCGATTTCACCTCTCCGATCGGCGATCGCCCGGCCGACCCGCTGCCGAGCAGAGAGGAGCCCCGGGAACTGCGCCGCATGCATCGAGCTGGCGACCGGCAGCATGAGAGTGGCCGCCGCGAACATGCCTCCGCTCGGCGCGACAGCGACGAACGCCGCCCGCCCCGCGCGCGCGAGCGAGACGAACGCCCCGAAAAGCCGCCCGGCCGCCCGCGCCGTGGCCATGCCTGGCGAAAGGACGATGCTCCCGTGCACCGCACCTACCGCGGTTCCCGCCGCGCCGACCTCAAGATTGCGGATGAGGCGAGGCCTGACAAGCGCGCCGGCCTGATGACCGACCGCAAGGGCCGCCGCATCCTGGTCGAGCGGTTCGGCACGAAGAAGGAAAAGCCGCCGCCGGCAGAAACAGCGGCCCGCGGGCGTCCGCCACGCAAACGAGCGCCACCCGATCGTGCGTCCGGTCCGCGACCGTCGCGGCCGCGATTTTCCAAGGGGCAGTCCGTTGAGGCGAGATCGGCAAAGCCGCGGAAACTCGGTTCCCGAACCGAGGGCCGGCGAAAGGGCGGGCGCAGCCAAAACAGGCCGAGTTCGGCCCGTCCGCCGTGGACTCGATGAATGCGCATCGTCGGCGGCCGGCTCGGCGGGCGCACGCTGGCGGCGCCGAAGTCACAAAACATACGGCCGACCAGCGACCGCCTGCGCGAGTCCCTCTTCAACATCCTGGCGCATCGCTACGGGGACCCGGTGACGGGCGCACGCGTGCTCGACCTGTTCGCCGGGACCGGCGCGCTGGGCCTGGAGGCGATGTCGCGCGGTGCGGCGTTCGCGCTCTTCATCGATGACGGCGCCGAGGCGCGGGCATTGATACGCCAGAACGTGGAGGCGCTCGGTCTCGGCGGTGTCACGCGCATCTTCCGCCGCGATGCGGCGCGATTGGGCGCCGTGCATCCCGATCAGCCGTTCGGTCTTGTGTTTCTCGACCCGCCCTACGGCAAGGGGCTCGCGGAAGAGTCGCTAGTATCGCTGCACGAAGGAGGCTGGCTCGCAAGGGACGCCCTCGTGATTGTCGAGGAGGCGGCGGAGGCGGAATTTGCGCCACCGGAGGGGTACGCCGAGGTCGAGCGGCGGCGCTACGACGATTCGGAGTTCACGTTTCTGCGGACAGACGCCACCAATCCGAGCTGATCGCGTCGCCCTGATCAGCTTTGCCCATCGGTGGAGGTCAACGGTCCGCATCGTCTCGTCTTTGTCGCCGGCCTGACCAATGTCGATGCCAGCGCAGGGATTCCGGGCGCAGGCGGCGGAGGCGTTTGAGAACATCAGGACCGCACTCGCGTCGGTTGGCGGCAGCGCGGATAACGTCGCGAGGCTCGTAACCGACGACCTCGAGCAGAACGCCGACCCCCATCCAGCCAGCTTCGGAAGGCCTGGGGCATCCGCCTGCGCTCCGGTCAATGATGCTAAGTCGTTGTGTGCCTTCTTGGTACCTTGGAAAATGGTGTATGAGTCGCCGACCGGGGCCAGTTCACTGGAGCATTGACATGCGCGTCGGATGTGGTGTTCGGCACCGCCTGATCGTGCTGTCTCGAATTCGCATCTCGCCGCGGGCGATTTCGCAGCCAGCTGCCCGACGCCGATGTCGTCGACGCGACCATCGGGACGCGGTCTGCTCGCAAGTTCTCAAAATGATCGCGGACAACCGCCTCGATGCTTTCGTCCATGCGACGTTCGGCAACGCGCCGGCGCGACTACTGCGCGCGGCCCGAGGCAACAACGCCCTGTTGGCCCTGGTGCTTGGCTTTCCGGAGCTCGCCATGCCGGCGGTCTCTCAAGCGACGGCCTCCCGCTCGGATTGGAATTTCTTGGTCTGCCGTTCGCCGAAGGCACGCTGCTCAAGGCAGCGCATGACTTCGAACGGTTCGACAAAAATTCGCCGACCGCGTGAGACTGCCTGGTGTCAGGTCGGTGCTGGGAGCGGCCGTGCGCTCTGAGGTTTTTTCGGTCCCATCGCCGTCGGGCGACCATACGAATGCAAGCTAAACGCTGGCAACGGAGCGCGGGATATCATGATCAGGGTTGACGAGGCGCTGCCGCTTGAGACCGACGACGGCGATGCGCATGAGCCGATCGCCCGTGTCGAAATGCAGCTCGACGAGCTCTCCGATGCGGCTGCGCGTTGCCGGAAGATCAGATTGATTTCGCAGATCGCAATCGTGGCCGGCGGCACCTGGCTGCTGGTAACGGCGATCGGGGTCATCGGGTCCGACCCGATTGGCTTGATGGCTGCGATTTCCGGAGTGATCGGCGGAATCGTCATGTATGGGTCAAACGCGACGACATGGCGGGAGGTCGACGCCGCAATGAAAAATGCTGAGGCAGCGCGAGCGGCGTTGATTGGGTCGCAGGAGGCCTAGAGTGGATTTCGACATTGGTTGAATGAAAGACGTTGTCGCGTCACCTCGCCCTGCAGGTCGGATCGCGCTGGCGCGGGCGACGGGAGAAACGGCCTAACAATAGGGTTGGGAGGCCCTCGTCCGGAATGTGCACGCGAAGCGCGCCCATTTCCGACCTCTCCTGACCGGGGCGGTGAAGGCAACCCGCTCAACGTTATCGGAAATTGCTCCCGGCTTTCCGGGCGCGACGGCAAAACATTTAGCCCGGCCGCTTGCCACGGAAGGCCAGGCCGGGCCTCACTGTTGCTTGCATTGCGCGGCCCGCAGTGCCCCGGTCGCGGCAGATAACAGGCTGGGCTCGGCGGCTAATGCGCGTGCCACAATGACGCCAGTAAGGCTCGGGGACTCGACAATGAGCCGATCGGCGGCGGTGACCTCCTCGTCATCCGGCAACTCCTCGCGCTGCTTAGTCGTCATCAGATCGAGCTCGATCGAGCGCCTCCCGGCGGCGCGGTCGTTGATGGCGTAATAGGCTACGTCGTAGCGGGTGTAGAACGTCACTGACGTGTAGGCTGGGCTCACTGGCACAGTGAGTTTGACCGGGCCTTTGGCGAGGTCGTACCGACACGCCGCGACGGCGAAGGCCGGATCCATAAACGGCAGGATCGAAGACTCGGAGGTCGGCGCTGGGAGCAGCGCAAATCCATTGACGGGAACGAGCGAGGCAAGCCGCGCATAGGCGTCACGGCTCGCTGTGCGCGGCAGCGCCATAATGGTGGTAAGATGGACGATGCCGCCCAGCACGAGCCCGCCCGCGATCCACAACAACCACCTGATCATTGGCAAACCCGCGTCAATCGGATCGCCGGCATCGGGGCTTCGCGGCCGGCCCGCGTCGCGACGCCGAGCGAGGTATCATAGAAGCGCAACATCAGCACATAGCTGTCGACGCCGCCGGTCGGCAGCCAGTTGCCGGGTCGCGCCCGCGGAGACACCATAATCTCGAATTCTCCGGACGCGTCGCGCACCAGTTCCTGGCTGGTGAAACCGTGGCGGTCGAGCGAATTCGCCACCAGCTGTCCGGACAAGGTATACAGCGTAATGGTGAAATAACGTGCCGGCGGCGTTGTACCGCGCACCGCGACGTCGCATCGCCCGTCGAGCGCGCGGCCGCTATCGTCGGCGGCAGCGGTGAAAGCAACTCCGTCACCCGAGCCGACCGGCAACTCGCCATTTCGCGCAATGACGGCTCGTGCATAGGGATCGATGCCGACAGTGCCGTTGCGCGGATAGCCTTTCCATGGGCCGAGCTCCAGCGCTCCGAAGGAAAGATTCTGTGTCAAGGCGTACCAGGTCGAGCCGAGCCCGATGCCCGCCGCGACGACGAAGGATAGCAACAGTCCTATCAGCAAGCGCACAGGCGATCCATTTGGGATGTCAGAGGTACGGGTCAGAGATCATGACATCAGAGACCGAGTTGTGGGCCCTCATTCTGATACCTGATGCCCCGATCCCTGACCCGTGAAACTCATCGCGCCGCTGTGGAGAGGGAGCGGGCACCGCTGTCGGCCCGCCCCGGGACAATCCGAGGCGTCGGAGCAAGCGGGGGCCGTTCTTCCGCTGAGGGCGGCGTAGGCTGCTCGCCGCCGCCGGCAGCACTCATCTGGCGACCGGCCTCATCCATCAGCTGCTCGACCCGCAACAGCGTCTGGACGCCTTTGTGGGTAAGCATCGCGGGCCGGATTGGCGCGTCGCCTTTGCCGTCCTTGTCGATAATCGGCCCCACCGTCGCCGGGTTCCGTGCGACGCCTGCGATCTGTTTGAGCTCGATGCCCTGATGCGCATAGGCCATGATCTCGTGCCAGGTTTGCGCCGGCAATGAGCCGCCTGTCATCCGATTGAGCGGGGTATAGTCGTCGTTGCCGTACCACACGCCGCACACGAAGTTGCCCGTGTAGCCGACGAACCAAGCATCGCGATAGGAGTTGGTCGTGCCGGTCTTGCCCGCCGACTTGATACCATCGAGGATGGCTCGCTTCGCGGTGCCCTCCTCGACCACATGGCTCATCATCATGGCCATGTCGGCAGCCACCTGCGGCGGAATCGCTTGGGTCGGCTTTTTGCTGTCGTCGCGGTCGAACCGCCAGATGGTGTCGCCGGCGCCCGAACGCACTTCCAAAATCGCGTGCGGCTTCACCGCCTTGCCCTGGTTCGGGAAGGTCGCGTACGCGACCGTGTGTTCGAGCAACGTGACCTCGTCGGCTCCGATCGGCAACGACGGGGTGTCGGGCAGCGGCGCCTTGATGCCCATGCGGCGGGCCGTCTGTACGATCTTGGCCCGTCCGGCCTTCGGCCCGGCGCCGCCGCCCATCATGATCGACAGTTTCACCGGCACGACGTTGATGGAGCGTGTGATGGCCTGGGTCAGCGTGACCGACCCCGAGTAGCTGCGACCGTAGTTCTGTGGGCACCAGTTGCCGATGCAGACTGGGCCGTCAACGACAACCGACGTAGGTTTGAAGCCGTTCATCAACGCGGTGGCGTACACATAGGGTTTGAACGAGGAGCCGGGCTGGCGATAGGCATCCGTCGCCCGGTTGAACTGGCTCACGTTGTAGTCGAGGCCGCCCACCATCGCGCGCACCGCGCCATCGAGATCGGCCACCACGACGGCGGCCTGCTTGGCGTGGTAGTCGCGCCCGAATTGGCGAATCATGCTCTCCACCCCGTCCTCGGAGGCGCGCTGCAGCCCGGGATCGAGCGCGGTGCGCACCACGAAGGCGCGATCCGAGATGTGACGGAAGGTCGGTGTGTCGACGAGCTTTTTCATCTCGTCGAAGGCATAGTCCAGGTAGTAGCCGGGAGCGCCCTCGTCGCGGCGGTCGATCGCGACCGCCGGATTGCGGCGGGCGCCGAACACCTGGCCTTCAGTCATGAACCCTGCGTCGACCAGGTTGTCGAGCACCACGTTTGCACGTGCCCGCGCGGCCGGAAGGTTGATATGGGGCGCGAACTTGGTCGGCGCCTTGAACAGGCCGGCCAGCATGGCGGCCTCGGCCAGGTTCACGTCCCGCGCCGACTTGCCGAAATAGAATTGTGCCGCCGCATCGACCCCGTACGCACCGCCGCCCATGTAGGCGCGATCGAGATAAAGCTTGAAGATCTCGTTCTTGGTGAGCCGGGTCTCGAGCCACAGGGCGAGGAAGGCCTCCTTCACCTTGCGTTCGATGGTGCGCTCGTTGCTCAGGAACAGGGTCTTGGCGAGCTGTTGGGTGATGGAGGAGCCGCCCTGCACCACGCCGCCGGCGCGCGCATTGGTGACGAGGGCGCGGAAGGTGCCCGAGATATCGATCCCGAAATGATCGTAGAACCGGCGGTCCTCAGTCGCGAGCACCGCTTTGATGAGATGATCAGGAAAATCCGCGAGCGCGACCGCGTTCGAATGCTTGATGCCGCGGCTGCCGATCTCGTTGCCGTAACGATCAAGAAAGACCACGGCGAGCTCGGACTTCTTCAACCAGTCGTCGTCGGACGTCTCCTGGAAGGCCGGAACCGCAAGGAAGAGAGCCAACAGCAGCCCGCCCGCGCCGAGGGTAGCGAGCTCGGACAGAGGCTCGACCACCACCCAGCGGCGCCACCCCGCAACGTGGAAACGATCCATAAAGTCGCGGAACCGCTCGAATGCCTCACGCCCCACCCGACCGCCGCGAAACAATCCCGAATCGAGACGGGCATCGAAATCGAGCAAATACGTCCGGAGGCGCTGCCTCCAATTGGGCCTTTCGTCGAATGGAACCTGGTTCTGCACGATCAGTCCTATGGCGTCTTAATACGACGTTGTCATGGCGGGCCGGTAACTGCGACGTGTCTTGGCGGGCCGGCGTTCAACTACATAAACCCTCTGATCCGGCTGGCGTTTCGGAGTGACTTGCGGTCAAATGAACAGCCCCTGGAATCCAGCCGGTCTTTCCGGTCCCAGCTAACCCAAGGGGACTAGCGCGAGACCGACACAAATACGTTGGGTAAACATATTGTGCCGCACTCTGCGTCACAATGCCCTTGTGGCCGGGAGGCGGGCATGTGCGAGCTGGGGGATTTGAGGACCCCATACGTCGCGTTCGCACGTTCGGTAGGGAGCGGTCCTCGAATAGGTCCGGGAGTTGAGCAATGGACGATGTGCCGTTTTGGCGACGCAAGACCCTAGCGGAACTCAGCCAGGCTGAGTGGGAGAGCCTATGCGACGGCTGCGGACGCTGCTGCCTCAACAAGCTTGAGGACGAGGAAACGGGACGGGTCTACTACACCGATGTCGGCTGCCGCCTGCTCGATGGCAGCACCTGCCGATGCAAGGACTACCAGAATCGTAGCCAGCAGGTCGAGGATTGCGTGAGATTGTCGCCCGACAATGTTGCCGATCTCAGGTGGCTGCCGCCGACCTGCGGCTACCGGTTGGTGGCCCACGGCCGCGATCTTTATTGGTGGCATCCGCTGATGTCCGGCGATCCCGACACAGTGCACGCCGCCGGCATTTCGGTGCGCGGCCGCGT
>Ga0126376_10000512_pt1 | contig 19011 bp, 17 predicted proteins | sample PanSoiMetPlot_15_FD_92760 | JGI IMG/M metagenome (GOLD analysis project Ga0126376, IMG submission 92760) | Tropical forest soil microbial communities from Panama - MetaG Plot_15 | ecosystem: Environmental > Terrestrial > Soil > Tropical forest > Bulk soil | place: Panama | collected 2016-02-17
GAAGCTCAGGCCCGGGCTCGTTCCCCAGTGCCCGAGCAGCCGCTGCTTGACGTGCTCGGACTTCAACAGCGTTCGGAGGAGCGGATTGCTACGCAAATAGATCATGCCCGCGGCCAGGTACGTGCAGGCTCGCCAGTACGCGTCCATCTTCCGAAGCTCGTCGCTCGAAAGCCGCTCTGCGGTCGAGACCGTCTTGGCCTCCGCTGCCGTCGGCTGCACCTGCGTCATCAGCTCTGCCATGAGTTCTCCTCCGTTACTCGAGCCACGACCAGCGTGGACGGGCTCACCATGCGACCATTCGTTCCCGCTGCACCACTGCGAACCGCGCGATCAGTCGGTCCGAGTTGTAGTCACGGCCGACACCCAAGAGGTCGTTCAGACCGCCGTACCTCACGTCGCCACCGACGAGCGCCTGAAGGCGCGGCCGGCCCTCGACCATCCTGATGAGGTACCCGTCGAAGTGAGTCCAGCAAGGCTGTCGCCCCCAGCCCTGGGCCTCGCCGAGCCGAAGATGGACATCCGACGGGATACAGACGAGACGGAACACTCGCGGGTCCAGACCGAGCTCTTTCTCGAGGACGCGCGCGCCGTGCGTGAGCAACGCGTGCTCGATCGATTCGCGCGTCAGCCCGGGGCGGCCGGGAAGCTCCAGGGCGGCGAGTAACGGCGATGCCGGCAGCGGTTTCCCTTCCGTGGGATCGGGAAAGTCTTCGACGAGCACGTCCTCGGCGACGAGTGCAGGCAGGTGCCGTGCCCCACCGGAGTTCACGAGCGGGTGGATCATGAGCACTTCCACCCGATCACGGAGGCCGTCAGGCGATCCCGACGGCAGGACGAGCCGCTTGATATCGGTTCGCTGCGACTCGTCGGCGACGGGGCTCCACGCGTACCGGACCAGCTCGGCGAGATCGGCTCGAGGCGGGAGGTGCTGAGCGGACAGACCGAGCTGCTGCGCGTGCGCGAGGGTATCGCTCGACCAGGAGGCGGCGAGATCCCGGCTGGTGTGTTGAGGCGCCCGAGCCGCCCCGGGCGCCGCTGCGTGTCCCGGCTCACCCGCGGCGGGCGCCCCGGCCAGCCCTAGCTCGGCCAGTTGGGCCAGGCGCTTCATATCGCCGGCCTTCAGGGCTTGGGAGGCGGCCTCTCGAACACTTTCCGCCGAGGTGCCGGCGGCCCCACCATCCGGAGCCGGCTCGGAGGCGATGGGGGCGCGGGTCTGGAAGACGGCCCGCCGCGCCGCGTAGAAATCCTTCCACGGCACATCCGATTGCTCGAGCGTCGTGAGCTGCTCCACCACTCGGTTCCGCAGGCCCGGGAGATCCCGGCTCGAGACCCGTGTGAACGGCTGCAGGCTGTGACAGAAGGGATCGAGCCTGACGTCGGCAACGGCGTACACGGCCCGGGCGATGTCGAGCCGCGTGGCCTGCCCACTGACCTCGACCGCGCTCTTGAGCGCTTCGGTGCGCAGGCTCAGCTCCTTGACCTGAGACCAGTCTCCCTTCTCGAGGGACCGCGCGACCGCGAGCGGCAGCTGCGCCAGCAGCTGCCGGTCTTGCTCGACGCGGTGGAAGTCCTCGAGCGACATCACCGGGCTCAGGAGCGTCTGCGCGCGTCCGAGATAGAGGTCGCGATACATGGTGTCGATGTTTGAGACCTCGACGAGTGCGGCTACGAGCGTGATCGCATCGGCGCCCATGTTTCCCTCACACGCGACCCAGCACGCGTCGGCGTGCGTCGCGCGGCGATGACGTTGTCGACCGGCTTCCTGCGCCGGTCATGATCGAGGAGGGCTTGCAAACAGCAGCGGCGCCACATTCCATCCACCGTGACGTCGTCGTCTCCTCGTCGCGTCGCTCCGACGAGTCGTACCGGGGTCGAGACCGGAGCAAAGGTTCTCGAGGTCTGCATCGGAATCATCGGACGGCTGCCGTCGACGAGCGGTCATGCGCGACGACCGAGTTCAGCCAGCGGATGAGATTGCGCGTCACCTCGTCACGGTTGACCTCGTTGAGGCTCTCATGGCGACCGTTCCGATAGAAGTGGTGCTGCAGGTTCCTGATACCTGCCGTCCGATAGGCCTCGAGGAGCTGTTCGATATTGCTGCCGACCGGATCGCGGGTGCCTCCGAAGACGTAGATCGGAAGCTCTTTGGGTACGCGGGCCTGGCGCGAGGGCTGGGTCACATCCGGTAGCGCGCTCAGGATGTCGATATAGAGCTGCGCCGTCGACACGAAGCCACCACACAGCGGATCGGCGATGTATCGATCGACCTCGTCGGAATCGCGTGAGAGCCAGTCGAACGGTGTGCGGGCCGGCTCGAACGGCTTGTTGAAGGCTCCAAAGACCAATCGCTTCATGAGCGGGCTGTTGCCGCGCTGGCCCAAGCGCAGACGCTCCAAGCGGGCAAGCAAGAGCCCGACCCTGAAACTTGCGGGCGGCGCGCCGTTCGAGCCTGATAACACAGCGCCGGCGAGGGCGTCGCCGTGCTCGCTGATGAATTGCTGAGTCATGAACGAGCCCATCGAGTGACCGAGCATCACGATCGGCGTGCCGCGATGAGACGCCGCAATGTACTGGTGCAGCTGCCAGAGGTCTCCGACGCAGTGGTTCCATCCATCGCGCTCGGCGAAGAAGCCAAGCTCGGCCGGTGTTCTCGCGGTACGCCCGTGTCCGCGATGGTCGTTCGCATACACGGCGTAGCCCTCCTGGCAGAGGGCTTCCGCTACCCTCGCGTAGCGGCCGACGTGCTCGCCCCACCCATGGGCGATCTGCACCACCGCCTTCGCTGACCCATTCGGGAGCCAGCGATACACGAAGAGCACCATTCCGTCTGGTCTCTCGAAGTCGAATGTCGTCGCCTGCATCTCACGATCCCGCAATGTCGGATGTGCAGGGCCCCAGCGGGTCCGCCGGACCCTCCCGCACCTCTCCCCAGCGGCAAATGACGTGCCGTCGTTGCCGCAAAGCGCCCTGGTCCAAACGGCTCGATTCGGGAATGGCGGCCGACGGCCGTCCTGAGACGCGCTCGAACACAGTGCAAACGCGCGTGTACTAACCGTTCGGCGATCTCCTGAAAAGTGGTAGCCCGGGCAAGACCGGCGTGCACGGTGCGGCAAGCGGCGGTTCAGCACGGCTGGGCTTTCGTCAGCTTTTCGCGAACCCTCGTAAGAATTTCGTGAACGCAAGCGCCTTTTGCGAGGCGCAGCAAATACTTACGGTTGGCCGGCGGGTTGCTTTGGTCTGTTCAGCATGGGAAGACGTGGCTTGCGAACCGTGACCGCGCTCGGGCTGGCGTTGCTCATGCAGCTTGCTGTGCTTTTGACGGCTGGATCGGCACGGAGCGACGACGAACTCTCGGCCCGCTGGTTCCGCGTCAGCTTGCCGCCATCGCCCGAAGGCGTCAGGTCGAGGATCAGCGGGGAGGTCCGCAGCCAAGCTCCGTACCGCGTGACCAACGTACGCATAGAGGTCGAGGGTCTTAACGCCGACAACCGTTCGGCGGGCCGGACGTTCGCCTGGGCGGTGGGCGACCTGCCGGCGGGCGGAGCGACCTTCTTCGCCGTCCAGCCGATCCCGGGATCGGTCAGCTATCGCGGCCGAGTCGTGTCCTGGGATCTCGTGTCAGTCGGCCAGCCGCAAGCACCCTAGCCCGGCAAGTCGATGACCGCCGTGCTGATCGGTATCGGCCTGACGCTGAGCGCGCTGGTCGTGCAGGGGCTGGCCACGGCGCTGAGCTTTCAAGCGGTTGGCGCGCTGCTGGCGCGGCGAGCGGTCGGTACGAGCGTCTGGCGCAACGGCCTGGCGACCGTGATGCTGATCATGATCTTGTGGACGGGACACCTCGCGCAAATGACCGTCTGGGCCGTAGTCTTTGTGACGGTCGGGGAGTTCGAGATGTTTGCGCAGGCCTTCTACCACTCAGCGGTCAATTACACGACGCTGGGGTACGGCGACATCGTCATGTCTCCACAGTGGCGCCTGCTCGGACCACAGGAAGCCGCCTGCGGCATGCTCGCGTTCGGCTGGTCGACCGCCGCCATCGTGACCATCGTAATTCGGCTGGTCCGCATTCGTCACCGAAGCGAAGAGCGTGACCGCGCGACAGTGACATCGTGAGAACCACGTCCGTGTCCGTCTCCTACTCGTCTGGGACACGGTGCTCGTTTTGCGGCCGTTCGTAAAAAACCCGGGGAGCATGCAACGGCTTAGCAATTGGCCTCCCGCTTGCTGTTCGAACCGAGCGCGCGAGAGAGCGCGGATGACCTCACGATCGATAGTTCGCTACCGGTTCGATGCCGATCCCTCGTGGGACGGACGGAGCACGCAACGTGACCTATAGAATCAACCAGTCCACACGGGACGGCGCAAGCGTTTTCGTCCTCAGCGGAGTGCTCGACGTCGAGCACGCGCAGCGGTTGCAAGAGCTGCTCGCGACCGTGTCGGACAATCGCATCGTTCTCGACCTGAAGGACATCACGCTCGTCGATCGTGAGGCGGTGCGGTTTCTCGCGGGCGCTGAAATAGATGGTACCGAGATCATCAACTGCCCCGAGTACGTGCGCCGTTGGATCGCCGCCGAGAACGGCGGCCGGTGACGGGTGGATCGGCTCCGGGCGGCCGGAAACCTCGAAAGGCACGAAAGAGCGTGAGTATGATGCCGATCGGACGAGACGACCGCGATGGTGAGCTCGTGGAATCCCTGCGGCGCCGCGACGCGGGCGCCGCGGAATGTCTCGTCATGACATACCAGGCTCGGGCTTACCGTCTGGCCGTCGGCATCAGGGCCAACGCCGAGGACGCAGAGGAAGTCGTCCAGGATGCGCTGTGTAGCGCGATCCGCAGTATCGATGCGTTCCGCGGCGAGTCCGCCTTCGGATCGTGGTTCTATCGGATCGTCGTCAACAGCGCCCCCCAGAAGGCCCGACGCCCACTATTGCGCGGCCCTCAGCCTCCGGGACGTCGAGGGCTGTTCGAGTGCCGAGGTTGCCGAGGCCTTGGGCCTCACCGTCGTCACGGCCAAAATGCGAGTGCACCGCGCCAGGCTTTTCATCCGGAACCGGCTGGCTGAGTCCGTGTCGGTGAACGGGAAGGCGTCATCAGTAACGCGCCCGTCGGCGAGCACGGATGACGAAGGGGAGACGATGACGGTGTGCGCGCCGCTGACGGACGAGCAGTTCGAGCGAGCGCGATGGCTGGCGTTGCGTCTGACCGGCATCGAGCTGCTCGATCGTCATCGGGGACTGCTTCAGCGACGGCGCGCGCGGCTCGCCGTGCCCGAGTCGTTCGATGCGTGGCTCGGCGCGGCGGAGGAAGGCGACGGGAACGCCTGCCGGCGTCTGACCGAGCTGTTCACCACGACCTACATTGGCAATCCGGCCGGGGAAATCTACGGCAAAGTCGTCGACGCCACCCCGGCCACACCGGGACTCGCGCGTGTGCGCTTCACCTCGGCCACTCCCGAGCTCAGGGCGTGGATGACGCCGTGCAGCTCCGCGTGAACGACGCCGACTGCGAAGCACGAAGGAGGCGGGCGTGAAACGACTCTGGATCATGTTGGCGATCGTGTTGGTCTTCGGCTTCACCGTCTTGGGCTGGATCGGTAGCCGCATCTACCAGTTCATGCCTCCCATTCCGGAGCGCATCGTCACGACTGACGGTCGGGTCGTCGTACCCGATGGATCCGTCCGCCGCGGCCAGGCCGTCTGGCAGACGCTGGGCGGGATGGAGGTGGGCTCCATCTGGGGTCACGGCAGCTACGTGGCGCCCGACTGGACGGCCGACTGGCTCCATCGCGAGTGCGAGCTGATCCTCGACGACTGGGCTCGGTCCGAACAGGCCCGGCCCTACGCCGAGCTGGGACCGGAGCCACAGGCGGCGTTGCGCGAACGGCTGCGTCTGGCGTTGCGCGCCAACCGCTACGATCCGGCCACGGGAACGCTGACAGTCGAGCCCTTCCGTGCACGTGCGTTCGAGGCGAACCAGAAGCACTTCGCGGCGGTGTTCCGCGACGGCAAGCCCGAATACGCGATCCCGCCCGGGACGGTCAGCGATCCTGAACGTCTCCGGCAGCTCTCCACCTTCTTCTTCTGGACCGCCTGGGCGTCAGCCGCCTACCGCCCGGGCGAAGTCGTTTCCTACACGAGCAACTGGCCGCACGAGCCGCTGATCGGCAACGTTCCAACCGGCGAGGCGATCATGTGGACCGGAGTGAGCATCCTGCTGCTCCTGGGAGGTATCGGCGCGATCGTCTGGTTCTACGCGGCGATGCCCGCGCCGCCGCCTCTCGAAGCAGCACCCGCCCGCGACCCGCTGGTCGGCTTGAGCGCCACGCCTTCGCAGCGCGCCGTCATGAAGTACTTCGTCATCGTGGCCGCGCTCTTCCTGGTGCAAATCGTGGCTGGCGGCGTTGTCGCACACTACGGTGTGGAAGGGGACGGCTTCTACGGAATCCCGCTGTCTCGGTGGCTGCCGTACAGCCTGGTGCGGACATGGCATGTGCAGCTTGGGCTCTTCTGGATCGCCACCTCGTGGCTGGCCGCCGGGCTCTTCATCGGTCCGCTGGTCGGCGGCGTCGAGCCGAAGGGACAGCGGCTGGGCGTGAACGTGCTCTTCGGCGCTCTGGTCCTGGTCGTCGTCGGCTCGCTGGCGGGCCAGTACTTGAGCATCCATGGCCAGCTGTCTGATGCGGCGGCCTTCTACTGGGGACATCAAGGCTGGGAGTACCTGGACCTCGGGAGGGTGTGGCAGGGCGCTCTGTTCCTCGGCCTGCTGATCTGGCTCGCTCTCATGCTAAGGGTCATCCGACCCGCCCTGGCCGAGACAGGGGAACGTCGGCATCTCGTGTTCATGTTCGGCCTCTCCGCCGGCGCCATCGCCCTGTTCTATGGCGCCGGCCTCATGTACGGCCGGCACACGCACATCAGCATGGTGGAGTACTGGCGCTGGTGGGTGGTGCACCTCTGGGTCGAAGGTTTCTTCGAGGTGTTCGCCACCACCGTCATCGCGTTTCTCTTTGCACGCCTCGGGCTGCTCTCCGCAGGGCTCGCGGCTCAGGCGTCCTTGCTCGCCGCGGTCCTTTACCTCGCCGGTGGCATCATCGGGACCAATCACCACCTGTATTTCTCGGGCACACCGACAGCGGCCCTCGCCTGGGGCGCGACACTGAGCGCCCTCGAAGTGGTGCCCCTGGTGCTGATCGGTTACCAGGCGATGAAGGATCTGAAGATCTCCCGCCGGACGGAGTGGGCACGCAAGTATCGCTGGCCCATCTACTTCTTCATCGCAGTGGGCTTCTGGAATCTGGTCGGAGCCGGAATCTTCGGCTTCATGATCAACCCACCGATCGCCCTCTTCTACATGCAAGGCCTCAACACGACACCGGTGCATGCCCACGCCGCGTTCTTCGGCGTCTACGGCATGCTGGGCCTGGGTCTCGCGCTGATGTGCCTGCGGGCCCTCCAGGCCGAACGCGAGTGGAAGGAAGGGCTGCTCGGGTTCTCCTTCTGGGCGATGAACGCAGGCCTCATGGCGATGATCGTGCTGAGCCTGCTCCCCGTCGGACTTCTGCAGACCGTGGCTTCGGTCAAGCACGGCTACTGGTATGCGCGCAGCAGCGAGTTCCTCGGCCAGGGCCTCATGCAAACCCTGCGCTGGATGCGGGTGCCGGGGGACACGCTCTTCGCGATCGGCGCGATCGGGTTCGTGATTTTCGTGTTCGGGCTTGGCTTCGGATACTCTCTCGACGACGAGCGACGGCCTTCCGTCGGGGCACGCAAACGGGGCGGTCCGCGTACGGAAACTGAGGCACCCCACGAAGTGCCGGAGCCCGTGACCGGCGTGCCGTTGGGAGGGAGACAGGCGAGGTGAGATGAACGCAATCAATGGGGTCGAGACGAAACGCCGGCGAACGCGACACCGGACAGCAACTCAACGACGCAACACGTCGACGCGGGCTTCGCGAAGGGTGACCCGGCGCCCGCATCCCCGCCTTGGCTGGTATGCGGGCCTTGCCGTGATGGCGGCAATTGAGATCATCGAATGGCCGCTCGCACTCATGATGATGCTGGGGCATGAGATTGCCCACCGGGCCCACAGCCAGGCTCTGCGCGACTTCGCTGAAGGCGTCGAATCCGGCGCGTGATTCGGAACGGCGGGGACTCGGCGGTGCGTCGCCTGTGCGATCATCCGGCGTGGCCGGCAGCCGAGAGCCGCCGGTCGAGATCGAAGGCGGCGCTGATGAGGGCCAGGTGTGTGAAGGCCTGGGGAAAGTTGCCGAGGTGCTGCGCCTGGGGCCCGAGCTCCTCGCCGTACAACCCCAGGTGATTCGCATACCCGAGCATCTTCTCGAAGAAAAGCCGTGCTTTGGGCAGGTCCCCCATGCGTGAGAGGCACTCGACGTACCAGAAGGAGCACATCGAGAAGGTGCCTTCGTCGCCCGTGAGGCCGTCGGAGAATCGGTCAGAGAGCCGATAGCGATACACCAGCGAATCGCTCACCAGCTCGTCTTCGATCGCCCGCAGGGTTGATGTCCACCGCGGGTCGGTGGGGGACACGAAGCGGACGAGTGGCATTAGCAGCGCCGCGGCGTCGAGCGTGGTGGCGCCGGCGTGCTGCACGAATGCGCGCCGCGTCGGGTCCCAGAACCGAGTAAAGATGTCGTGGTAGATCGTGTCCCGCGTTTCGTACCAGCGTGTCAAGGGCGCGGGGAACGAGCGCTTGCTGGCGAGCCGGATGGCACGGTCGAAGGCGACCCAGCACATCACCCGCGAGTAAAGGAACTCCTGCCGTCCGCCGCGCACCTCCCAGATGCCCTCGTCCGGCCGGTGCCAGTTGGCGCAAAGCCAATCCAACAGCCGCACGACATTCGCCCAGTCGTCGTACCCGATCGGAGAGCCGTACTTGTCGTACAGGTAGACCGAGTCCATCAGCTCCCCGTAGATATCGAGCTGCAGGTTGTCGAAGGCGGCGTTCCCGACACGAACCGGACTCGACCCCATGTAGCCCTCGAGGTGAGGCAGGACCTCTTCGGGCAGTGCGTGACGGCCGTCCAGCCCGTACATGATCTGGAGCGAGCCGTCCGGCGCCAGCTCGCCGCAGCGCGCCACCACCCAGCGCATGAACGCGGCCGCCTCCTGCGTGTAGCCGAGGCGCATCAACCCGTAGAGGGTGAACGACGAGTCGCGGATCCAGGTATAGCGATAGTCCCAGTTGCGGCCGCCCCCGACCAGCTCGGGGAGACCGAACGTTGGAGCGGCGACGATCGAGCCGTGCTGCCGCGATGTGAGCAGCTTCAGGGTCAGCGCCGAGCGGTTCACCATCTCCCGCCAGCGACCCCCATACGTGCTGCGCGCGACCCAGCGGCGCCAGAAGTTCACCGTCTGCTTGAAGGCGTCACTCTCGTAATCGGGCTGTTCCGACGCCGATGGCTCGTTGCGCAGCACCACCTCGAGGACGAACCACGCCTTTGTGTCGGCGCGCAGCGTGAACTCGGCCAGGGCCGTGCCGTTCTCGAGACGCATCGGGACCGACGAGCGCAGCCGCAGCACCAGCTCGCTGTCACCGGATCGGCCGAAGAAGAGCACCTCGGTGTCGCTCCGGCGCTCCGCGGTGTGGATTGCGCGCGCGTAATCGAAGCGCGGATCGCAGCGCATCTGGAAGCGGACCTCGCCCCGCACCGTCTTCGCCCGACGCACCAGGCGGTGCGCCTGTCCCACGTCCGCCACGGGCATGAAGTCGGACACCTCGGCGACGCCGTTGTCGTCGAGGAACCGCGTCAGCAGCACGTTGGTGTCGGGGAGATAGAGCTGCTTGCGCGCGGCACTCCCGAGGAGCGGCGCGATCTGGAAGCGTCCGCCCCGCTCGGAGTCGACGAGGGCCGCGAAGACCGACGGGGAGTCGAAGGAAGGCAAGCAGAGGAAGTCGATGGATCCGTCCATGCCGACCAGGGCGACCGTGTGGAGGTCGCCGATGACGCCGTATTCCCCAATGGGTGCGTAACGACTTGCCATCATCCCCGAGCCCGTGCCCTGAGTTGCAGACGACGGAACGGTATAGAAGATAGTCGCCCGACGGGCCTATTGTACGTCTCAGATCACATCCGGCGGCGTCGCTTCACGCGCAACTGGGCCAGCGAGCGCGCGAGCGACGCGTTGACGGCGGCGACCTCTTCGGTCGAGAGTTTTTCGCGGAGCCGGGCTTCGGCGCGCTGCCGCGCTTCTTCGGCTTTCGCTTCGTCGATGCGGTCGGCGGGCACGGCGAGATCCGTCAGGATGGCGACGCGGCGGGCCGTGACTTCGATGAGTCCCTCGCCCGTTGCGATGAACAGATCGCGGCCGTCCTTGCGCACGATCATTTCGCCCGGCACCATTTGCGTGATCAGGGGCACGTGCTGTGGATACACGCCGATCTGGCCGGTGATGGTCGGCAAGGCAACCGTCTCGACGTCGTCGGAGTACACGGTGCCTGCCGGCGTGACGATCTCCAATTTCACCGTGTCGGTCATGTCTCGCCCGCCTCAGCTCGTTTTGACTTCGTCGATGCCGCCCTTCATGTAGAAGTCGCCCTCCGCCGCGGCGTCGTGCTTGCCTTCGAGAATCTCCTTGAAGCCGCGCACCGTGTCGGCCACCGGAACTTGCTTGCCCTCCCGCCCGGTGAACACCTGCGCGACGCTGAATGGCTGGCTCAAGAAGCGTTGAATCTTGCGGGCACGCTGGACCGTCAGCTTGTCCTCGGCCGCCAGCTCGTCCATGCCGAGAATCGCAATGATGTCCTGCAGGTCCTTGAGTCGCTGAAGGACCTTCTGCACCCCGCGCGCGACGTCGTAATGCTCCTGGCCGACGATCTCGGGCGCCAGGGCACGGGAGGTCGAGGCGAGGGGATCGACCGCGGGATAGATCCCCAGCTCGGCGATCGCCCGATCGAGAACCAGGGTCGCGTCGAGATGCGCAAAGGTCGTGGCCGGAGCAGGATCGGTCAGATCGTCCGCCGGGACGTACACGGCCTGAAACGAGGTGATCGAGCCCTTCTTCGTCGACGTGATCCGTTCCTGAAGCGCGCCCATCTCCGAGGCGAGGGTGGGCTGGTATCCGACGGCGCTGGCGGTGCGGCCGAGTAGCGCGGACACTTCGGAGCCGGCCTGCGAGAAGCGGAAGATGTTGTCGATGAACAGCAGGACGTCCTGATTCTTCTCGTCGCGGAAGTATTCCGTGATGGCCAGCCCGGCCAGGGCGACGCGCAGCCGAGCGCCAGGGGGCTCGTTCATCTGACCGTACACGAGAGCGATTTTCGATGCGCCGAGGTCGTCCTGCTTGATGACGCCGGCCTCGGACATTTCCTTGTAGAAATCTCCGCCTTCCCGGGTGCGCTCGCCGACCCCGGCGAACACCGACACTCCGCCGTGGAGCTTGGCGATGTTGTTGATCAGCTCCATGATCACGACGGTCTTACCCACACCAGCTCCGCCGAACGCGCCGACCTTGCCGCCCTTCAGGAACGGGCAGATCAAATCGATCACCTTGATACCGGTGGCCAGCAGCTCGGGGGACGTCGATTGGTCCACCAGCTCGGGCGCTGGGCGGTGGATCGGATAGAACTTCTCTGCCTTGACCGGTCCGCGCTCGTCGACCGGGTTGCCGCACACGTCGAAGACGCGCCCCATCACCCCGTCGCCCACGGGCACGCGAATGGGCGCGCCGGTGTCGACGACCTCATAGCCGCGTTTGAGACCCTCCGTACCGGACATGGCCACGGTCCGGACCCAGTTGTCGGCGAGGTGTTGCTGGACTTCGAGGGTCACGTGGGCGGGCTGGCCCTGGGCTCTGTAGTCAACCGTGAGCGCGTGGTAGATGCCGGGGAGTGAATCAGTGAATTCCACGTCCACGACCGGTCCGACCACCTGAACGATTTTGCCTTTATTCATGTTCGCCCCAGCATTTGCTTCCGGGCGCTAGTCGTCGCCGAGCTGGCCACCGGCGATCTCCAGCAGCTCTTTGGTGATGTTTCCTTGACGCAGATGGTTGTAGCCGAGCGTGAGGTCTCCGATCAGCCTGGTGGCGTTGTCGGTGGCGTTCTTCATCGCCACCATGCGGGCGCTTTGCTCGCTCGCGCTGGCCTCGAGCATGACGAAGTACACGTAAATGTTGAGATAGTGTCCGAAGAGATAGCCGAGCACCTCCCCGGCGCTCGATTCGAAAAGGAACTGGGTCACGTCGGCGTCCAGGTCTTCGGCGAGCTGCGCGCCTGGAATCTTCACTGCCTTGATCTCGCCGATCGGCAGGAACTCGAACACACCGGCCTGCTGGGTCAACGTGTTAATGAACCGCGTCGCGACAACCTGGACCTGGTCCACTTCGCCCTTCAAGAAGAGGTCCCGGGCCAGCGTGGCGATGGGACGCGCCTCATCGAACTGCGGCGCGTCACTGAAGCTGAACTCCGCCACCAGCTGCCGGCCGGTCAAGGCCACGAACTGGGCTGCCCGCTTCCCGATTGCGACGAACCGGGTTGTCGCCGGATCGAGCTGCTCGACCAGGCGGAACAGGTTGCTGTTAAGCGCGCCGCACAACCCCTTGTCAGTGCCGAACAGGATCACGGCCGTTTTGCGGACCGGGCGCACCTCGAGCAGCGGATGCGTGAAGTCTCCGGCGTGAGTAGTCGCCTGGCGCTGGATGCGATACAAAAGCTGAGCGAAGGGCCGCGCCGTGACCGCGGCTTCCTGCGCTCGACCCATCTTCGAGGCCGCCACCATCTGCATCGCCCGGGTGATCTGCGAAGTGCTGGTGATTGACTTGATGCGCCGGCGGATGTCTCGAGAGCTGGGCATACCGGGTCGCTTCCGAGCTCACTTCCACAACTGCTTGAATTCGTCGGCGATGGTCTTCAGCTCGGCCTTCACGCCGTCGCTGAGCGCCTTTTCCTTCTCGATCCGCGCGAGCAGCTCGGCTTTCCGCGTGGTGAGGAATTCGCCGAGCTTGGTTTGAAACTCCTTGACTCGCTCGACCGGCACCTGATCCACGTACCCGTTCTGGACGGCCCAGATGACGGCCACCTGCACTTCGACAGGGATGGGGCTGTACTGCGGCTGCTTGAAGACTTCCATGATGCGCTTGCCGCGGTCGATCTGCGCCTGAGTCTTCGCGTCGAGGTGGGAGCCGAATTGGGCGAACACCGCGAGCTCCCGGAACTGAGCCAGGTCGCCCTTGAGCTGTCCGGCGACCTGCTTCATGGCTTTAAGCTGCGCCGCCGAGCCCACGCGCGAGACCGAGAGGCCGACCGAAATGGCCGGACGCACACCCTGGTAAAACAAGTCCGTCTCGAGATAAATCTGCCCATCGGTGATGGAGATGACGTTGGTCGGGATGTACGCCGAGACGTCGCCCGCCTGGGTTTCGATGATGGGCAGGGCGGTCAGCGACCCGTTGCCGTACTTCTCGCCGACCCGCGCGGCCCGTTCGAGCAATCGGCTGTGCAGGTAGAAGACGTCGCCGGGATAGGCCTCCCGGCCCGAAGGCCGCTTCAACACCAGCGAGACCTGCCGGTACGCCACCGCGTGCTTGGACAGGTCGTCGTACACGATCAGCGCATCCATGCCGTTGTCCATGAACCACTCGCCCATCGCCGCCCCGGCAAACGGCACGAGGTACTGGTTGGCGGCCGAATCCGAGGCCGGTGAGTTGACGATGATGGTGTAGGGCGTCGCGCCGGCTTCTTCGAGCACCGCGATCACCCTGGCCACGGTGGACTGCTTCTGAGCGATCGCGACGTAGATGCAGTAGATCGGCCGGTGCGTCTTGTCGCCGGCCGCTTCAGCGGCTCGGTTGAGCCGGGCCTGGCTGATGATCGTGTCGATGCAGAGGGTCGTCTTGCCTGTCGCACGGTCGCCGATGATCAATTCGCGCTGACCGCGGCCGATCGGGATCATCGCGTCGATGGCCATGATGCCCGTCTGCACCGGTTGGTCGACCGACCGGCGACGGATGATTCCGGGCGCGATCTTCTCGACCGGATACGTGATGTCGCTCTTGATCGGGCCTTTCCCATCGACCGGCTCGCCGAGGACGTTCACGACACGTCCGAGCAGGCCCTTACCGACGGGCACCTGCAAGAGCCGGCCGGTGGTCCGGACTTCCGCGCCTTCCTTGAGCTGAGTGTAGTCACCGAGGATGATCACGCCGACGTCGGTCTCCTCGAGATTCAGGACCAGCCCGGTCACGCCGTTGCCCAGATCGATCATCTCGTTGAGCATGGCGTCGGTCAGCCCCTCGATCTTCGCGACGCCGTCGCCGAGCTCGCGGATGACGCCCACGTTCTGCTTCGCGGTTGCCGTCTTCGCGCCCGCGATGTGCGCTTCGATCTCCTGCAGCAGGTTTGCCATGGATCCCTCCGCTCAAAAACTCTCTTGCAACGTGTCCAGTCTGGCCCGGACGCTGCCGTCGTAGACATCGCAGCCCACCTGGATGCGGACTCCGCCGATCAATGCCGGGCGATAGGCGAAGGCGGTCGTGAGTCCGGGGCCGTAGAGACGCGTGAGACCGGCCTCGACGGCGACCCGCAAATCTGCCGGCAAGGGCGTGGCGCTCTCGATGGTGGCCGTGCGTCGGGCGAGATCGAGCTTCAGGAGTTGGCAGAAACGTGAAAGGATCGCCGGCCCATCGTGGCGCCCGGCGGCGACGACGAGCTGCACCGTCCGACGGACGCGGTTCTCGTCCAGCACGCCGTTCAGCATGCAATCACGGAACAACTCCTTGGCTTCCCGTCTCACCCGTTTGCTTGTCCTCATGGCTACGCCGCGACCTGCTTTGCAGTCTCTTCGGCCAGGCGCCGCTGATCTTCGGGAGTCAAGATCTTGCCGGTCACCGCGGCAGTGGCCTGTACCACCAACCGGCCGACCTCACGTTTGAGCTCGGCGAGCATGCGCTCGTGGTCTCGGGCAGATGCCTCGCGTGCCTTGTTCATGATCTGCTCCGCGGCCGCGATGGCTTTCTGGGTCTCCTGCGCCTGCAGCCGGGCGGCTGCGGCCCTGGCCTCTTCGATGAACTTGGTCGCCTGAGCGTTCGCCTGCGCCATCACTTCCTGGCGCTGGGCTTCGGTCTTGGCCAGCTCGGCCTCGATCCGCTGGGCGTTGGCCACACCCAGGGCGATCTGTTGACGCCGCACCTCCAGCATCTTGAGGACGGGTCGATACGCGAACCGGTAGAGGATGAAGCACACGATGGAGAAGCTGACGATCTGGGCGAGCAGATGAGACCAGTCCACCCCGAAGGTCGTGGCGATCCGCTCCACACCGCTACCGCCGCCCTGTGCCTGTGCTTGCGCGACCGAAAGGACGTTCACTTCTGCTTATCTCACCAGGAACAGGGCGTAGAACACGATGGCTTCGGCGAAGGCGATCGACAGGATCGACTGGACGAGAACCGGCGTCGCCGCACCGGGGTTCCGTCCCACGGCAATCGCAGCCCCCGCCCCGATCAAACCGACCCCGATCGCGGCGCCCAACGCCGCCAGACCGACATGAAGACTCCCAGCCATTTCATTCCTCCTTCGTTCACTCGCGACAATCGTGATGAACGTGTTCAAGCCGCCGAGCACGCCTCATCCCTGAGGGCTCGCGGCTCCTTTCCCCTCGTGCTGACAAACCAGCAGGGTGAAGACCGCGCACAACAACATGAACACCAGCGCCTGCACCAGGCCCACGAGTAGCTCCATGAAGTAAAACGGAATCGGCAGCAGCCACCCGAGACCGGGCACCAGGCGGGACATGGTCTCCAGCATGTTTTCTCCGGCGAAGATGTTGCCGTAGAGGCGAAAGCTCAGCGATACCGGCCGGAAAAGAATGGAGACGATTTCCAGGCAGCCGGCGGCGAAGAAGACGACGATCATGACCACTTTCAAGATGCCGGTGCTCTGGCCCTTGGGCGCAAAGAGCTCTTTCAAGAATCCGCCCGGTCCGACTTCCTGCAGCGCCCAGACGATCCAACAGGCGAAGAACACGAGGGCCATGGCGAGCGTTAGGTTGAGATCGGCATTCGCCCCGCGGAAGAACGGTTGATCGATCACGAACCCGTCGGCGGTTCGATGTCCCCATCCAATCGTGTCGACCCCAGGAATGAGGCCCACCCAGTTGGCGGAGAGTATGAAAATGAAGACGGTCGCAAAGAACCAGAAGGTGCGCTCGACCAGCTCGGTGCCGATGATGCCTTGCAGAAAGTCGTAGAGACCGCCGACGAGCCATTCCAGGAGATTCTGGGCGCCGTCGGGAACGCGCTTCATGTCGCGCGTTGCGACCCGCGCAAAAACGATGAGGCCCGCTGCGACGATCCAGCTCACGACCATCGAATTGGTGATCGGGAAGCCGAACGGCCGCGCAATTTCCACTGCCTTTTGAGACGGGCCGCGTTCCTCCTGCGCAATCGCCGTGGCGGCGCATAAGCCGATGAACAGGGCAGCCATCATCAGCACCACGGCCGCGCGTCGTGAACCTGAGCGCTTTGGTCCGCTTGGGCTATCAGACATCAAATCCTCATCCGGGCAACAGTCATGCCAGACAGTGCGCCACCCTGCTACCCGGCCACCACGTGCCCCCCGATTGGCATTCATGCCACCGGCTAACCTCGTGAAGCGGTCTCGGTCATCGCGGCGCGACGACCTCGTTCGAGCGGGCGCCCGCGGCGAAATCCGAGAGCTCGCGAGTGTCGTGGCGCCGGCCATCAACTCTTCGCCAGAACGTCTCGCGTGTGACGCGCGATCATGAGTTCCTCGTCGGTCGGGATGACCCAGGCCGTCACACGGCTCGCCGCGGTGCTGATCCGCGGCCCGTTCGCCTCGTTGGCGCGTTGATCGAGCTCCACGCCGAGCCACGCGGCGTCCCAGCAAACCCGTTCGCGCAGACTCGCGCTGTGCTCACCGATGCCTGCCGTGAAGACGATGGCGTCGAGGCCGCGCAGCGCCGCGGCGAGTGAGCCGAGCTCGCGCCCGATCCGGTAGACGAACAGGTCGATCGCGGCCTTGGCAGCCGGGTCGGCGCTCGCTTGGAGCGTGCGCATGTCGCTCGAGATACCCGACACCCCGAGGAGCCCGGACTGTTGATAGATCAGCGTCTCGATGGATCTGGCGTCCATGCGCAACTCGTCCATGAGATAGAGCATCACCCCGGGGTCGAGGCTGCCGCAGCGCGTACCCATGGGCAAACCATCAGCTGCGGTGAATCCCATAGTCGTCGCGATGCTTTTCCCGTCGGCGATCGCGCACATGCTGGCCCCGTTGCCGAGGTGCAGCACGACGGATTTGCCACCGGCGGCGCGAGGGTCGTGCACGGGTAGCATGCCGGCGATGTACTCGTACGAGAGGCCGTGAAAACCGTAGCGACGCACGCCACGGTCGGTAATGGTCTTCGGCAAGGCGAAGGCCTGCGCGATCGGCGGCTGCGTGCGATGGAACGCGGTGTCGAAGCAGGCGACCTGGGGCAGCTGCGGGAAGCGCATCAGCAGCCCACGGATCGGCGCAAGGTTATGGGGCTGATGCAGGGGGGCGAGTGGAATCAATTTCTCCAGTGTCGCGAGGACCGACTTGTCGACGCTCACCGGCGAGGCATAGGCGACACCGCCGTGCACGACCCGGTGGCCCACCCCGACGAGTCGGTGGCTCGCCAGCTCCCCGCGCACGAAGCCGAGCAGATGGTCGAGCGCGCCTTCGTGGCCGAGCGAGACGCCGTCGCCCCATGACTTCTCGGCGAGCACGGCACCGACAGCGTTCTTGGCCACAAATCGCGGCGCCGTGTAGAGCGCTTCGGCCTGGCCGTGAACGGTCAGCTCGAGCACGTCGCCGCTCACGCTGAACAGCGAGAACTTGATGCTCGACGAGCCCGCGTTGACGACGGCGATGGCGTCCATCACGTCCGCTCCGCAGCGTGCTGGTTCCCGTGCATTAACTGGGCCCGGTCCCAGCTCCGCGGTCCTTCGAAGCCCGTTTGGGGTCGGCTGTGTCGCCTTTGCTGGCTCGTTGGACGTGCGCCTGTGAGACTAAATCGTCGACTGCGCAGAGGCAGGGCATCGCGCTAGGCCCTGTTCGCCTTGAAGATTTCGTCGCGGGGCGCACTCGGGCCCGTCCCGTGTCCTCGGCGCCGGCACGACCGCGAGCAGCGCGTCGAGCGCAGCGGGCCGCCAGTCGAATCCTCGAACGAACCGCCCGCATGATGCGAGCCGCCGGCCTTGCCGCCGTCGAATTTCGCGAGTTTTCGCGAGAAATTTGCGAACCGAGTACCGCCAAACAAAGTAGCGATAGGACTTTAGCGTTGGCCCTGGGTTTGCTCAGTTCTGCGCGTCATGACAGCGCTCCGGACCCTGATGCGAGATCCCGGCCTCCCCGCCTCGCCCGCTGTCGACCACGCCACCGTGCGGGTGACGTTCGAATACCTGTCCTGGGGGACGGTCTGGCTGCTGGTGGGCACCACCATCGGACTCATCGCCTCGATCAAGCTGCACTGGCCGGAGTTCCTGCCGTTCGCCACGCTCTCGTTCGGCCGGATTCGGCCGGCGCACACGAATCTGGTCTTGCTCGGCTGGGGCTCACTCGTGCTGGTCGGCCTGGCCCTCTACGTCGTGTCCCGCACGTCACGGGTCCCGCTCTGGAGCCCGCGCCTGGCCAGAGTCGCGCTCTGGCTCTGGAACTTCGCACTTGTCGCCGGCCTTGCCACACTGCTCGCCGGCTTTAACCGCGGGCCACAGGAGTACCGCGAGTGGCTGTGGCCACTGGCGGTCATCCTGGCCGCGGCAGTCCTGCTCGACGGCTACGTCGCGTACCGGACGGTGGCGGCGCGGACGCTGCCGGAGGTCTACGTGTCCAACTGGTACATCCTCGGGGGGTTCTGTTATCTCCCGATCCTGTATGTCACCAGCTACCTGCCGTTCTACCAGGCCGGCCTCGGCAATACGGTCGTGCAGGGCTACTACATGCACAACGCGATGGGCATGTGGTTCACACAGCTCGCACTCGGTGTCAGCTACTACGCGATTCCGCGGCTGC